>Ga0116151_10000553_pt1 | contig 34339 bp, 25 predicted proteins | sample AD_UKC117_MetaG_FD_89893 | JGI IMG/M metagenome (GOLD analysis project Ga0116151, IMG submission 89893) | Active sludge microbial communities of municipal wastewater-treating anaerobic digesters from Hong Kong - AD_UKC117_MetaG | ecosystem: Engineered > Bioreactor > Anaerobic > Digestate... | reverse complement strand
TGATACCAGTGGTTCATCGCCGCGCCGATGATGATCATCGACTTGCCGTGGGTCTTGTCGGCGTTCTCGGCGAACTGGCGGGCGACGGTGATGATTTGCTCACGCGGCGTTCCGGTGATTTTCTCCTGCCAGGCCGGGGTGTAAGGCACATCGTCGTCATAGGTTTTGGCGACGTTACCGCCACCCAAACCGCGATCCAACCCGTATTGCGCCAAGGTTAGATCGTAAACAGTGGCGACCAGCGCCTCGGAGCCATCGGCCAGCTTGACCTTCTTCGCCGGCACGTTGCGCACCTGAATGGGGTCGTGACTGGTGCAGGAGAAATGCGGGTGTTGGGTGGAACCGAAATAGGGGAAGGCGACCGGAACCACCTCGTCCCGGATTTCGTTCACCGACAAGCGTAATTGGGTTTCGGCGCCGGTCAGCGACTCTTTCGGCTCCAGATTCCATTTACCGACCATGCCATCCTTCTCGCCCCAGCGGAAACCGATGGAGCCGTTCGGCACGATCAGTTGATCGCTGTTTTCGTCGAAAGCCAGCGTCTTCCACTCCGGATTGTTGGCCTGCTCGGCGCTGCCGGCCAAATCGGAGGCGCGCAGGAAGCGACCGTTGAAGTAGCTGCCATCCGCTCGCCGCTCCAGCAGCACCAGATAGGGAAAATCGGTCTTGGTGCGCACGTAGTCGGTGAAATAGTCCGATTTGCCATCGAGATAGAACTCGCGCAGGATGACGTGGCCCATGGCCATCGCTACGGCGGCATCAGTGCCCTGTTTGGGATGCAGCCAGATGTCGGCGAACTTGGAGGCTTCCGAATAGTCCGGGCAGACCACCACCGTCTTGGCGCCCTTGTAGCGCACTTCGGTCATGAAATGCGCGTCCGGGGTACGGGTCTGCGGGACGTTGGAACCCCACATCATCAGGAACGTCGAGTTGTACCAATCGGCGGATTCCGGCACGTCGGTCTGCTCGCCCCAGACCATCGGGCTGGCGGGCGGCAGATCGCAGTACCAATCGTAGAAACTACCGCAGGCGCCGCCAATCAGCGATAGATAGCGGGAGCCGGCGGCGTAGGACACCATCGACATGGCCGGGATCGGCGAGAAGCCGTAAATCCGATCCGGCCCGTATTGCTTGGCGGTGTAGACGTTGGCGGCGGCGATGATCGGGTTGACCTCGTCCCAGGTGGAGCGAACGAAACCGCCCAGACCACGCTGGCTCTTGTACTCGGTGGCCTTGGCCGGGTCTTCGACGATGGACGCCCAAGCGTCCACCGGGTCTTTCTTCTCCGCCAGCGCCGCGCGCCACAGCTTGAGCAACCGCCCGCGAATCATCGGGTATTTCACCCGGTTGGCGCTGTACAGATACCAACTGTAGGACGCGCCCCGCGCGCAGCCGCGCGGTTCGTGGTTGGGCAGATCGTCGCGAGTGCGCGGATAGTCGGTCTGCTGGGTTTCCCAGGTCACCAGACCGTTCTTGACGTAAATCTTCCAGCTACAGGAACCGGTGCAGTTCACGCCGTGGGTCGAACGCACAACCTTGTCGTGCTGCCAGCGGGCGCGGTAGGCGTCCTCCCAACCTCGATCTTCGTTGGTGACGATGCCATGATCCCCGGAGAAGGTGTCGGTGACTTTCTTTAGGAAATTCAGCCGGTCGAGAAAATGACTCATGATGATTGACCTCGCGTTAAATCAGCACGGTTTCTCCGCCCCACTCCGGGCGTAGAACCACCAGTTGATGGCGATGTTGAAGGCGTAGAACACCGCCGCGCCGTAGAAGAAGGCGTTTGGCGATCCGGTTGCGGCGAACGACCAGCCGATCAGCATTCCGAAGATGAAGGGGCCGAACGAAGCCATCGCCGCCGTCCAGCCGATGATTCCCCCCGCTTGGCGTGGTTCGAAAATCATCGGCATCTGTTTGAAGGTGCTGGCGTTGCCGACTCCGCTGAAGAAGAACACGCCCAGCATCAACCCGACGAACAGCGGGAACTGCTCCATCGAAGTGGGTTGGGTATAGAAGGTCACGCCGATGGCGCAAGCCAGCAGGCCGATCCCGGACCAGTGGGTGACAATGGCACCGCCCAATTTGTCGGAGATCGGGCCGGCGATCACCCGAGCGGCCGCGCCGACCAGCGGACCGAGAAAGGCGTAAGCCAATGGGTCGGGACCGCCCGGCAAGCCGGTATAAATCTGCTTGATCATCAACGGGAAGGTGGCGGCGAAACCGGAGAACGAGCCGAAGGTCATGATGTACAGCGACGTCATCCAGAAACCGTGTAGGTTGCTGAAGCGGAAAATATCGAGTTGTTCGCGGAAATTGGCCCGCACCGGCACCGACTTCAGCATCGCCCAGGCCGCGATGGCGAACACCACGATGAACGGCACGTAGATCAACGCCGCGTTTTGCAGCCAGATCGGTTTGGTTGCTGCTCCCGGTGCGGTGGGGACGAAGGTCTGGGACGCGCCGGCCAGCGTGCCGAACAGGGCAAAACCGATGATCCACGGGGTGACGAACTGCACCACGCTGACGCCGAAATTGCCGATGCCGGCCTGGATCGCCAGCGCGGTGCCCTGGAGCCGCTTCGGGAAAAACAGACTGGTCGAGGGCATGAACGAGGAGAAGTTGCCCCCGCCCAGCCCGGCCAGAAAAGCCAGTAGAAGCAGTATCCAGTAAGGCGTATTGGGATCCTGAATGGCATAGAACCAACCCAGCGCCGGAACCAGCAGCGACAGGGTCGAAAAGGTCACCACATGGCGAGTGCCGTACAGCGGGATCAGGAAGGTATGAATGGCGCGCAGGATGCCAGAGGCCAGTCCCGGCATCGCCGCGAGCCAGAATAACTGGGTCGGCGTCAGCTTGAAGCCGATATTGGGCAAGCGTACCACCAGCGCGCTGACCACGAACCAGACGATGAAGGCCATCATCAGATTCAGGGTCGTGATGGTCAACGTCTTCCAAGCCAGACTCTTGCCGGTGGCCTCCCAGAACCCCGGATCTTCTGGGGTCCAGGTACTCAACCAGGCGCGGGGATTATGTTCGGTCATATCGAAGATGCTCCGTCGCGGAAAGGGAATTTTTTTGTGTCCTTTCCTCTTTGGGGGAGAGGAGAAACATCAACACGGTACCTCGGCCTCCTTGCGGGAATACCACCGCCAGGTCACCAGCACACAACTCAGGTAAAACACGCTAAAGAAAATCAGCGCGCCTTGCGGACCGCCGGTCAGTTCGATGGAAGCGCCGTAAGCGATGGGAATGAAGAACCCACCGAAAGCGGCGACCGCCGCGCTGAGCCCCATGGCGGCGGCGGCTTCGGTCGCGCCGTCGCGCCGTGCCTGTTCCAGCGCTGCCTCGTCGTGGTGGTCGATCACCTGGCGCTCGCGCAGGGTGCGGAAGATGATCGGGATCATGCGGAAGGTGGAACCGTTGCCGATGCCGGCGGCGAGGAATAACACCAGGAACATGGCGACGAAACCGATGACGTTGCCCCCGCCATGTGCCCCCGGCAGGAAAGCGGTAGCGGCCAGCGGCGCGACCGCCATAATCAGAAAGATGGCGAAGGTGATGATCGCGCCGCCCAGCCGGTCCGCCAGCCAACCGCCGATAGGCCGGACAAACGCCGCCAGCAGCGGACCGATGAAGGCGAATTGAAAGGCGTCCACTCCGGGGAATACGGTGTTAACCAACATCGGGAAGCCAGCGGCCAGACCGATGAAGGAGCCGAAAGTGCCGATGTAGAGCCAGCTCATCAGCCATTGATGCTTGTGCTTGAAGATCGCGGCCTGTTCGGCGAAACCGGCCTTGACGCTGGCGATGTTATCCATGCCGAAATACGCCGCGATGGCGGCCAGCACGATGAACGGAACCCAGATGAAACCAGCGTTCTGCACCCAAATCGAGGTCGTGATGCCGCCGTCGGTATGGCTTTGCGCGCTACCGCCCAGCACCAGCAGCGCCCCGCCGTACACCGCAATCGGTGCGATCAACTGCGCCAAACCCACGCCCAGGTTGCCGATACCCGCATTCAATCCCAGCGCGGTGCCTTGCAAACGCCGTGGATAGAAGAAGCTGATATTGGCCATGCTGGAGGAGAAATTGCCGCCGCCCAAGCCGCATAGCAGCGCAATGGCCACGAACACCGCATAGTTGGTATTCGGGTCTTGCATCGCCACGCCGATCCACAGAGTCGGTAACAGCAACAGCGCGGTGCTGAACACGGTCCAGTTGCGTCCGCCGAAAATCGGCACCACGAAGGAGAACAGCATCCGGAACACGGCGCCGGACAGTCCGGGCAACGCCGCCAGCCAGAACAATTGATTGGGCGTGAACTGGAAGCCGATGTGGGGCAATTCGACCACGATCACGCTCCACACCACCCAGACGGCGAACGCTAGCAGCAGGGCGGGCATCGACAGCCACAGATTGCGGTTGGCGATGCGTCGTCCGGTCTGTTCCCAGAAGGACTCGTCGTCCGGCCGCCAATCGACCAGCAGATGCCGGCGTGGCCGGACGTGCTCGATCAACTGTGCCTGTTCCAGTTCGGCGCGGACGTCGGCGTGCCGTTCCAAGATCGCCTCACGCTCATTCCGCTCGGCCAACCAGGTCCACAGCATGGTCCCGGCCAGCACCGCGAACATGATCATGTAAGCGCTGCTGCGCACGCCTAAGGCATCGACCGCCACACCGAACATGATCGGCATGGTGAAACCGCCCAAGCCACCGATCACCCCGACCAAACCACCGACCGAACCCATGCTGTTGGGATAGTAATCGGCCAGACTGCGATAGACGCTGGCTTTGCCGATACCCTGCGCGATGCCAACCACGAATACCAGCACGGTGAAAGACACCACGCCCAGACCGACATTGAGCGACACGTCGCCGCGCAGGGTATGGACGGTCATGGTGGTCTGCGGATAGCAGAGGAAGAACAAGCTGATCAGGGAGATCCAGAACACCCACCAAGTGGTCTGGCTGCCGCCGTAACGGTCGGAAATCCAGCCGCCCAAGGCACGGATGACCCCGGAAGGCAGCGTGAACAGCATGGTGACGAAGGAAGCGGTCTTGAGATCGAGACCGTATTCACCGACGTAATATTTGGGCAGCCACAACGCCAGCGCCACGAAGCCGCCGAACACGAAGTAATAGGCCACGCCGAATCGCCACACCCGCAGGTCCATGAGTGGCGTCAATTGCTGCCCCAGAGTGAGCTTGACGCCGGACTGCTTGCGTTCCTCGGTCTTGGGATCGGGATAGGTGAAGAACCAGAACACGATGGCCATCACCAGCATGGCGATGGAATAGACTTGCGGCACCATCCGCCAGCCGTAGGCGACCACCAGCAGCGGCGCGGCCAGATTGGTGATGGCGGAACCGGCGTTGCCCGCGCCGAAAATGCCCATCGCCGTGCCCTGCCGTTCCTTGCTGAACCAGGCCGAGGTGTAGGCGATGCCGGTGGCGAACGAACCGCCGGCCAAGCCCACGAACAAGCCGAGTGTGAGGTATTGCCAGTATTGCGTCGCGAACGCCAATCCGTAGACGGGGATGGCGACGATGAGCATCTGTACGAAAAAGACGATGCGACCCCCGAAGCGGTCGGTGAGAATGCCCAGTGGCAATCGGACCAGCGAGCCGGTCAGAATCGGCGTGGCGACCAGTAGACCGAATTCCGTTTCGTTGAGATTGAGTTGCTGCTTAATCCGGATACCGATGATCGAAAACATGGTCCACACGGCGAAATTCACCGCGAAGGCCAGGGTGTTCATCGTCAGAACGGAAACTTGTTTTTGTTTGAGCGTAGCCATTGCGGACCTCGCGGAAAATGCTGCGAGTGCAATATACGACGCTTTTAATGCTCAATATCTGAGCAAAAAGGTAAGTTTCTACCTTGCAAAGGCGCTTTGAAGCAACTTTCTACCTCTTTGGAGGTAAATTACAAATTATGATCAATATATTGATATCAATGAATTTATCGGGTTTAGGGTTTGTATTCCTAGTTCAGGATAAGATTTGAACTACCCCTATAGAGGTAACTCTGAAAACTTCATGACCAAATTGCCAGCCTGACAAGGGGTGCCATCTATTGGGGTTGCAGGGTTATGAGAATGCGTACCCAAAATATGGTGCGGTAATGCCCCAAGAATTTCTTCCATGAGAAGCCAAACTGAAGAGATTTTTAAGTGGAGGACATCATGGGCAAGCGATGCCGGAGTTGGGGCGTGGAAGAAAGGCGAGCCATTGTGCTGGCGGTGTTGAGTGCGCATCAAAGCATGCGGAGGTCGCCCAGCAACGGGGCGTGTACTGCCCCAAAAAAGTCTTCCGCAGGTTAAGGGGGTATAGCGGCCACTTTGTTAGCTAAGACGGCGGCGGGAGTGCGATACGCCAAGCGGTTGTGTGACCGCTGCTCGTTATACCCGTGCTGGAATGCGGGTAACTGGGTTTTAAGGTCCGCCAAGGTCTTGACCTGGTGGCCAAAGGCGAACCCGTGCTTGAAGGTGCGATTCAAGCGCTCCAGGATGCCCAGACCCCCGACCTGAGCGACGCGGGCAGCGGACCCACTGCCCGATATCCTGGCGGACCTGCTGGAAATGGCCGGAGGTGAAGTCCGAACCGGTGTGACTCTGCCCCCGGCGCGGTCCGGTCAGCCCCAGCGCCGATAACCGCCGATGGCCGTCCAGCAAGGTGGCCACCGCGCGTTTCTGGCTCAAAGTGGGCGCGGCGCTGGCGGCGAGGCACTGGCGGGGGTTGCCATCTACCAATTGACCGGAGTCGAGTTGGGCCAGGAAACGTTGGTGGTGGATACCACGCCGCCAACGATCACCAACGTGACCGCCAGCCCCAATACCCTCGGGCCGCCCAATCACAAAATGGTGAATATCACTATCACTACCAATGTGAATGATGACAGTGGCTTGCCCATGACGTTAAGCGCCGCCGTCAGCAGCAACGAACTATAGCCAAGCTCATATAGATTGAGTGTGATTTAGGGATGACGTACTCGATAGATTTTCGCCGCAAGGTTTTGTCTGTACGAGAGCGGGAAGGGCTTACGATAGCCGAGGTGGCGAGGCGGTTTTGCGTGGGGATTGCGAGCGTGACGCGCTGGATCAAGGCCCCCGAACCGAAGGCGACGCGCCACAAGCCTGCGACGAAGATCGACCGGATCGCCCTGGCGCGGGACGTTCGGGAGTTTCCGGACGCGTATCAGCGTGAGCGGGCGAGCCGTCTGGGCGTGAGCGAGAAAGGGATCGGTCACGCCCTGCGCCGCATGGGGATCACGTATAAAAAAAACGCTTCGGCACCCCAAAGCCAGCGAAGAAAAGCGGCGTGTCTTCCAGGACAAGAGAGCGGCGTATGAAGCGGCGGGCCGGATTCTCGTTCACATCGACGAGAGCGGCTTTGCGCGCGACATGCCGCGCACCCACGGATACGCCCTGCAAGGGCGCCGCTGCTATGGCGTCCGCGACTGGCGCGCGCGGGAGAACAAACGTCATCGGGGCCATGATCGGCCACCTTCTGTTGACCGTGGGGCTGTTCAACAGCAACATCGACGCGGACACCTTCCAGGGCTGGACCGCACAGGACTTGCTGCCCAAGCTGCCACCCCGTTGCGTGATCGTGATGGACAATGCCGCATTCCACAAACGGCGGGACATCCAAAACCTCATCCTCAAGGCAGGACACACACTGGAGTTCCTGCCGCCTTACTCGCCCGATCTTAACCCCATCGAACACAAATGGGTGCAAGCCAAAGCTCGCCGGAAACATTCTCAGCTTTCCATCGAACAACTCTTCCAAATCGAATCATTTTATATGACGTAGGCTATACAGAAAGGCTTGGGTGATGGCGATACGGCCCCGGATTGGACGGAACCCGTGATCGATCAGCAAACCGGCGTGATCACCCTGCAACTGCGGGCGGAATGTTCCGGTAGCGGCAATGAACGGGAGTACACGATCACCATCACCGCCACCGCCACTGATGCTTTGGGCAACACCAGCACAGCTCCGATCGAAATCCTTGTGCCTCACTACAAGAGGAAATAGCAGGGAAGCGGTGAGAAAATCAGCAAGGCAAAGGGGGCACTGCCCCCTTGCCGATACTCATCCAGGCCGCCGCCGTTTTGGCGGAGCGAGCATGGTCGAGTTGAGCTGAATCCGAGCGATAGCACCTCCTCGGGCGTGGCATCTACTTTCGGAGCAGTGCCTTGAGACGCTCGATTTCGGCCAAAGCCGCTTCTTTTTCCATCCGAGCCTGCTCCTCGGCTGCTCGGGCCTGTTCCTCGGCTGCTCGGGCCTGTTCCTCGGCTGCTCGGGCCTGTTCCTCGGCTGCTCGGGCTTGCTCTATCTCTACCCGAGCCTGTTCGATCTCCATGCGTAAGGCGTTCAGATGGTTTTCAATACTCTTCTGCTGGCGCAGGTAGTTTTGTCGCGCTTGATATTGGTGGTAGGCGCGTTCTTTTTCGGAAAAGGTTTTCAGGGTGCTCATGGCCTGGCGCATCTCCTCGGTTTGCATCCATGCGGGTAAATGTTCGTCGTTAAGTCGTTCGCCCTCGACAAAGAATTTCAGCCAACGATCCTGCTCGTTTTCGACCGCCTCGATCCGGCATTTGCTCAATTCCAGCAGCCAGATCCCACCGTGGTCCACCAGGCTCTGCCCCTGTTCGTCGCGTAAGCGAAAACGGTGGACTGCCCCGGTGATGCGAGGTCGCAAGGTTTGACCCAGCAGCCAGATGCTGAAGGTGGGCTTGAGCTGATCGTAACTTTCACCGTCCTGCAACTGCGCACTGTAGAGATCGGTCCAGCCGTAGAGGATGCGGGCCGGCAAGTCCGGGACATTGAGCAGTTGGATTTCGATCTGGTAGAGCCGTCCGGTTCGATCGCGTGCCTTGACATCAACAATGCTGAGTTTGTCGTTGAGAAATTCGCGCTCGTTGTAAGGATTGAGAATCTCGACCTCGATAATTGGGGCGGTAAATTCGCCGGCGAGGATGGCGTTGAGAAAGTGTATCAACAACCGGCGATTGCGGTCGGTTCCCAGCAGCACCTTGAATACGCAGTCAATTTTGGGATCAATCGGATGCTTCATCAATCAAATCCAGAGTATTTCTCCTTATCCTCCTTGAAAATATACGGCTGGGCAACCTCACTCATGCCGCAGCGCGTCGATGGGATCGAGCCGCGCGGCGCGACGAGCGGGAAAATAGCCGAAGATTACCCCGATCGCCGCCGAGAACAGAAACGCCAACAGATTGATGCCCGGATCGAATAGAAAGGGCACCTGCATAACCTTCGCCAGCCCGACCGAGGCCAGTGTCGCCAGCACGATCCCGACGATCCCGCCCAGCGCCGACAGCGCCACCGCCTCGACCAGGAATTGCAGCAGTACCTCCCGTTCCAATGCGCCGATGGCCAACCGGATGCCGATCTCGCGGGTGCGCTCGGTTACCGACACCAGCATGATGTTCATGATGCCGATGCCGCCCACCAGCAGGCTGACCGCCGCCACCGCGCCCAGCAGCGTGGTCATGACCTTGGTGGTGCCGGTCATGGTTTCCGCGATCTGCCGGGTGTCGAGGATGGAAAAATTGTCGTCCTCGTTGGTAGCGATCTTGCGACGCTCGCGCAGCAGCAACCGTAAATCCGCCATGACCCGGTCGGTGCCGGCGCTGTCCCCCACTGAGACCAGTAGAGTGCTGACATCCTGATTGCCGGTCAGCCGCCGTTGCAGGGTGCGCAGCGGCGTCACGACGGTATCGTCCTGATCCATGCCCATCGTGGATTGACCCTTGGATGCCAGCACGCCGATTACCTCGCAGGAAAAATTGCTGACCCGCAACTCGCCGCCGACCGCAGGCTGCTGACCAAACAGCTCCTTGCGTACCGTTTCGCCGATCACGCAGACCGCCTTGCCGGCGCGTTGCTCGGCTTCGGTGAAGACGCGCCCGCCGGCCAGCCGCCAGTTGCCCACGGTGAAATAGGCGTCGGTGCTGCCGGTGACCGTAGTGGACCAGTTATTCGCCCCGTACACCACGGTCACCGACTTGTTGGCCGTGGGTGCGACGGCGTTGAGGTCGCCGATCTGGGTTCGGATCGCCTCGGCGTCGCTCACCTTGAACCGGGGCGCGCCTGCCGAATCCCGGCCGGGGCCGAGCCGCTGACCGGGACGCACCATGACCAGATTGCTGCCGAGGCTGGCGATCTGGTCGGATACCACCCGGGTCGCGCCGTTGCCGAGCGTCACCATCGTAATCACCGCGCTGACGCCGATCACGATGCCAAGAATGGTCAGAAACGACCGCATGAGATTGCGCCGGATCGCGCGCAAGGCCAGCAGAATGCTGCTCCAGAACATCAATGCTTCTCCCCGTTGCGGTGGTCCGCATCCACCCGACCATCCAGAAAGTGGATGACGCGCTTGGCATAGCACGCCATGTCGGGCTCGTGGGTCACCATTAGGACGGTGATGCCTCGGTCGCGGTTCAACGCCACCAGCAGGTCCATGATTTCGTGGCTACGCTGGGTGTCGAGATTGCCGGTCGGTTCGTCGGCCAGCAGGATGGTGGGGCTGGTGACGATGGCGCGGGCGATGGCGACCCGTTGTTGCTGGCCACCGGACAGTTCGGCGGGCGTGTGTTTTTCCCACTGCCGCAGACCGACTGCATCGAGCGCCTCGCGCGCCTTGGCGTGACGGGGGGCGCGCGGTTCGCCGCGATACAGCAAGGGCAATTCGACGTTTTCCAGCGCGTTGGTCCGGGCCAGTAGATTGAAACCCTGGAACACGAAGCCGAGGTAGTAACGGCGCAGCAGGGCGCGCTGATTGCGGGACAACTGCTCGACGTGTAGGCCGCGAAATAGATAGGCCCCAGAGGTCGGGTTGTCCAGGCAGCCGAGAATATTCATCGCGGTGGACTTGCCGGAACCGCTCGGCCCCATGATCGCGACGAATTCGCCCGGCTCGATGCACAGGTTGACTCCCCGCAATGCCTGAAATTCGGCCGGTCCCTGCCCGTAGGTCTTGGCGATTTCCCGCAGCTCAATCAGCAGTTTGCCCCCCTCGCCCGATGAGAGAGGGGCTGGGGGTGAGGGCGGCAGGCTCCCCTCGCCCGGTGAGAGAGGGGTAGGGGGTGAGGGTGTGGTATTCATTGCGCCGCTCCCAAGCTAGCGGTGATGATCAGCAGGCCCGGTTCCAATCCTTCGCCGGTCACTTCGGTCATCCGGCTATCGCTGCTGCCGACGGTCACCGGCACGGCGACCGGCTGGCCGTCGCGCAAGATCCAAATCTGCCGCGCTGCCCCCTTACCACCTTTGGCGTTTGCTGATTGTCTTCGTGGGGCCAGGCTCCGGGGAGGACGGGGTAGCAGGCTGGCCACCAGACCGCCACCGCTACCGGACTGAGCCTCGGTCGGTTGTGGCGGCGTGAAGCGCAGCGCCGCGTTCGGGACCAGCAGCACGTTTTCCCGTTCGGTGGTGACGATCTCGGCGGTGGCGGTCATCCCGGGCCGCAGGCTGAGATCGTCGTTGTTGACGTTGAGGATAGTTTTGTAGGTCACCACGTTGTTGACCGTCTCCGCTCCGAATCGCACCAGACCGATGCGGGCGGGGTAACTTCGATTCGGATAGGCATCCACGGTGAACGTGGCCGACTGCCCCTCGCGCACCTGGCCGACGTCGGCCTCGTCCACGTCCACCTGCAATTCCATTTGGGCCAGGTTTTCGGCCAGGGTGAACAACACGGGCGCTTGCAGCGAGGCGGCCACGGTCTGGCCCGGCTCCACCTGACGTTCGAGCACGACGCCGTCGATGGGGGAGCGAATGGACGCCTTGGTCAGATCGGTTTCGTTGGAGCGCAACGTGGCGCGCGCTTCTTCGACCGCTGCCCGCGCGCTGGCTTCGTCAGCGATGGCGCGCTCCATCGTCGCCTCCGCCGTTTCCAACTCGGTCGGCGCCGGTACCTTGCCGCCGCTCAGCTTGGCGACGTGTCGCAGTCGCCCGAGGTTGGCGCGAGATTCCTTGACCGTCGCCACGGTTTGCAGCACCTTGGCTTCGGCCGAGGCCAGCGCCGCCTTGGCTTTGGCAATGGCATCCTGAAGTTTGGCGAGATCGAGGCGGGCGAGTATCTGGCCTTTTTTGACCCGGTCGTTGTAATCCACCAATACGGTTTCGATGGTGCCGGACAACTCGCTGCCGACATCTACCTGATTGATCGGCTCTAATTTACCGGTCGCCGATACCGTGACTCGCAGGTTGCCCTGGCTGAGTGGCTCGGTCTGGTAGCGGGGTGCGGTGTCCACGGTGGAACCGGATCGGAACCATGCGAACCCGCCGCCGATCAGGGCAAGCGCGAGCACCGCGATCAGCCAGCGGAGGACTCGGAAGCGACCGTGCGTTGATTCCGATTCGAGGATTTTCGCCAACTCGGTATCCGCGACGGAGGATGTGTTGCTCATGGCGATGTTCCTTGCTGATTGGCGGCAATGTTGTTGGCCGGTACCGATGACGACCAGCCGCCACCCAGCGCCTTGTAAAGCTGAATCAAGGCGGAGACGTTTTCGGCCTCGCTGGACTTGAGGTTATCTTCCAAGGTGAGTACGGTGCGTTCCGTGTCCAGCACCGTCTGAAAATCGATAACGCCAGCCGTATAGCGGTGTCGAGCCAGCAACGCGGCGAGACGCGCGGCCCGAGTGGCATCGCGTAGGTTCTCCTGCCGTTTTTGGGTGTTGGTCAGGGTGACCAGTGCGTTCTCCACTTCTTCCAGCGCGTTTAACACGGTCGATTGGTAGTTGATAAAAGCTTGCTCCTGCACCGCGTTCTGAATTTCGATCTGTTGGCGGATGCGTCCGGCATCGAAAATCGGCGCGGCGACGCTACCCAGCAACGTTCGCGCGACCGCGTCGCCACTAGACAGAGCGCCGAGGCCATACGCTTCCAAACCCAGCGACCCGCTCAGACTGAAGTTCGGATAGCGTTCGGCCTCCACCACGCCGATTCGCGCGGTTTCCGCCGCCAGCTTACGCTCGGCGGTGCGCACGTCAGGCCGCTGGCGCAAGGTGTCCGCTGGAATGCCCACGGTCACTCGTGCGGGCAGATGCGGGAGGCCGATTGAATCGGCCAGGGTATTGGTCAAGGTACCCGGTCGTTGGCCGAGCAGAATTTCCAGACGGTGTTCCGCCTCGGTACGGCCGGTTTCCAGGGTTGGGATTCGCGCCCGAGTCTGTTCCAGATTGGCGCGGGCTTGCTCCACATCCAAAGCGCTGGTCAGACCGGCCTGTGCGCGCCACTGAGTGAGCTGCAAGGTTTCGGTCTGGGAAGCGGCATTAGCCTTGGCGATGTCCAGCCGGGCCTGGAAACTGCGCAGCTCCACGTAGTTAAGCGCGACTTCGGCGACGAGCGAAACCTGCACGTCGTGCAAGCTGGCTTCGCTGGCTTCCAGATCGGCCTGAGCGGCTTCCTCGCTACGTCGAAGTCCGCCGAACACGTCCGGCTCCCAACTGGCGTCGAAGCCAGCGTTGTATAAATTGCGTGTCGTGCCGCCGCCGATTTCGGCGCTGCTTTGGGTTTGCGTGGCCGTGGCCGAAGCCGTGACCGTCGGGAACAGATTGGCTCCAGCCAGCGCGCGACGGGCGCGCGCCTCGCGCAGTTTCGCCTGGGCGGTGCGGACGTCGAGACTGTTTTGTAAAGCCCGTTCGATCAACCCGGTGAGGGTTGGATCGTCGAGCTGCCGCCACCAGCTCGCCAGATTGTCCGGAGCGGTTCGCACGACGGTAACCTTGGCCGCCGCCGCGCCTTGCCAGGTGGCCGGCGTTGCCGGTTCGGGTGCGACGTAGTCCGGGCCGACTGCCGCGCAACCGGGCAGCAGCAAGAGCGCCAGCAGCGTGGCGGGGGTGATGGAAAGAGAGGGTTTCACCAACATGCTCCTGATCAAAAAGGGGCTTGTCCGAGGGGGTTCAACGCAGCGCGAACAATTCTTGATGGAACCGCCTCTCGGGCAGACCCATGGCGGTCAAATCCCGTTTCAAAGCCTGACCAAATCCCGCAGGCCCGCAAAACCACACGTCGGCATCGCGCCAGTCGGGTACGGTCTTGCAGATTCGCTCCGCATCCAGCCGGCCATCGCGCTTGTCCCATAACACATGCAGGGGAATGTTGGCGGCTTGCGCGTCGCGTTCGAGCAGGTCGATGGCTTCAGCGTCGTAGACCGCCGTGGTGTGAAACAGATCGATGGCTTTGCCGTCGGGCGTTTGGGCGAGGGTTTGCAACCGCGCGATGAAGGGCGTGATACCGATGCCGCCACCCACCCAAATCTGCCGCGATTGCTTCCCCTGGAAGTTGAAGCGCCCATACGGACCTTCGACCTTGACTGGGTCTCCGACCTGCAAACGATCCGCCAAGGTGCGCGTGTAATCCCCCAAGGCCTTAATGATGAACTGGACCCGGCCATCGCCGGTCCAGGCCGACGAAAGGGTGAAGGGGTGCGGTCCTTCGTCCTCGTGCAGGGTCAGGAAGGCAAACTGTCCTGATTCATGGCCGGGCCAGCGCCCCTTGAGTTGAATATCCAGCGCCAGCACGTTCAAGGCATCGTGGCGGGTGATGGCCACCACCTCACCCACGATTTGCCGGCTGACCGCCACCCGGCGAAACAGCACCAGGACCGCCGCCACGCTGCCCGCCGCCATGAGCACAGTCATGACCGGCCCCAGCACGCCGCTCCAGTAATCGAATTTCATCAGGACCACCGAATGCCAGACCAGAGCCAGGTAGGCCACGGCGAGCAGGCGATGAGTCTTGAAGAACCAGCGATAGGGAAAGCGTTTGGCCAAGGCCAGCACCATCAACGCCAACGCCGCATAGAACGCCCATTCGCCGATGCTCTCGGCCAGATGGCGTTGATTCGCGAAAAACTGCTGGATCGAATCCGCTGGCAAGGCAGGCTGTGGCGAACGCGACGGGCGCTCCAGCAAACCCCAGCCCACCAGCCATTTGAGGCCCTGAGCCATCAGCCAGTGGCTCAGAGAGAGCACCAGCCCCGAGATGCCCAACCATTTGTGCAGGCGGTACATCTTGTCGAGTCCGCCCAGATGGGGCTCCAGTACGGCGGGGCGGATGGCCAGCAGCATCGCCAGGCTCATGACCCCGATTCCCAGCACGCCGCTATATTGCATCCATAGCGCGCGCCAACGAAAAAAGTTGTCCAGGCTGGACCACGCCGTCTGATCGGCGAACCACCAAAGACCGGTGAGAAGAAGCAGGTAGATCCAGAAGGTGTGTTTCGGGGGTTGCATGGTTCACTCCGATAACATGCGCCATCAAGCGGGGGCATTATGATTATCGCCACTGTATCCCCGCGCTCGGTAAATGCGGGTTAGCGTTGTGTAAAGACCGGTAAAGACCGGTAAAGATGGGCAAGAACAGGTAAATGCGCTTACCGTTGAACGACGGAATTTGCTCGGTCTATAGTGGAGGTCCACCCTTTTCACGATCCGATGGACCTTGGCGTAGTGGAGGTCATATGGCAGCGACCAATTTCAAGACGGAAAACAACACTTTCCGCAAACTCATCGGCAACGGCCTGACCTATAGCATTCCGCGTTTTCAGCGCGACTACAGTTGGACCGATGACGAATGGGAAGACCTATGGATGGACTTGCAGGGCACCCTGCAACCCGGCGGTGAACCCGCCCACTACATGGGCTATCTCGTCTTACAATCAGCCGACGACAGGACATTCGAGGTCATCGACGGACAGCAGAGATTGACGACCGTCAGTCTCATCGTGCTGGCGGTGCTGAAGAATCTGCAACGCCTGATCGGAGCCGGGAACGATGCCGACGCCAACCGGCGGCGCATAGAGCAGATACGCCAGACCTATATCGGTTATCTCGACCCGGTCACCTTGGTTGCGCGCCCCAAGCTGACCCTGAACCGCAACAACAACAGCTACTACCAGGATTACCTGGTGCCCTTGGGACACCTGCCGCAACGCGGATTTCGCGCCTCCGAACATCTTCTGCGCAAGGCCTTCGATTGGTTCGACAAGCGGGTCGCCGACTTCCTCAAGAAGAGCAGCGGCAATGAGGGTATGCGCCTGGCGCAGTTTGTCGAAGACCTGAGCGACCGATTGTTCTTCACGGTCATTACGGTCACCGACGAGTTGAATGCCTACAAAGTGTTCGAGACCCTGAATGCGCGAGGGGTGCGGCTGTCCGCGACCGATCTGCTCAAGAACTATCTGTTTTCCGTGCTCGATCGGGGCGGCGATCATGACGACTATGAGTTGCGCAATCTCGAAGACCGTTGGGAGGCTATGGTGGGCCGTCTGGGCGCGGAAAGCTTCCCGGATTTTCTGCGTGTTCATTGGAACAGCCGCCGCAGCTTTGCCCGTCAGGCGGAATTGTTCAAGACCATACGGAGCAAAGTGAAAACGCGTGAAGTGGTGTTCCAGTTACTGCGCGACATGGAACAGGATCTGGATGCCTATCTTGCCCTGTCCTCGCCGGAGGCTTCCGATTGGCCTCAGGCAGCTAAGAGTCACGCGGCAACACTGAGGACCTTCAACGTCCGTCAGCCCTATCCCTTGCTCCTGGCGGCGAAGCGAAGCTTCGATGCCCCCGACTTCGCCGGGTTGATGCGGGCATGCGTCGTGATTTCGCTGCGTTTCAACGTTATTTGCAGCTACAGCACCGCCGAGCAGGAGCGCACCTACAATGCCGTCGCCGAGCGCATCGCCAAGGGGGAGATCGCCGATCTTGGCGCCGCCCTCGGCGCAATGCAAAGCGTCTACCCGAACGATGCCGCCTTCCGGGCTGCTTTCGCGGAAAAGACCATACGCACGACCCAGTCACGCAACAACCGTGTGGTGCGCTACATCCTGTGCGCGTTGGAAAAGCACCTGTCCGGCCAAGACTATGCCTTCGCCAGCGATAGCTTCAACATCGAGCATGTCCTGCCGCAGAACCCCGAGACGGGCTGGGAAGCCTTCACTGACGAGGAAGCTGACGCGCTGGTATATCGCCTGGGTAACATGACCCTGATGCAGGCCGGGGCGAACAAGGACCTAGGCAACAGCCCGTACCTAACAAAGCGGACGGTATTCGAGCGGAGCAGCTTCGCCATGACCCGCAAGCTGGCGACGGATCACGCCGAATGGACGCCGGAACGCATCGCCATCCACCAAGGCTGGATGGCCGGCCAGGCCACCGCAGTCTGGCGCATTGCACAACTGGCGTCTTGATCCATCCTCCCTCTCCCTTGTATCCCAATGCTCGATAAATGCGGGTTAGCATCGTGTAAAGAAAGGTAAAGACGGGAAAAAACGAGTAAATGCGCTTGGTTGCTGAGCGTGGATCGCTATGATGGCCATTATGAAAATTAAGCAGGGCGGTTGGCGGCGATGACCCAGGTGTTGTTGGTGGATGATGATGTCGAGTTGGGTGAAATGCTAACGGAATACCTCGAACGCGAGGGTTTCGAGGCGGCGGCCGTGGCGGATGGAGAAGCGGGCGTGCGCTGCGCGTTGTCGGGTCAGTACGGGATCGTAGTGTTGGATGTGATGATGCCACGCATGAACGGTATCGAAGCCTTGCGTCGCATCCGCGCGCGGGACAGCCGTATCCCCGTGCTGATGCTCACCGCCAAGGGGGATGATGTGGATCGCATCGTCGGTCTCGAACTCGGCGCGGACGATTACGTGCCCAAACCCTGCACGCCGCGTGAGCTGGTCGCGCGTATCCGGGCCATCTTGCGGCGCACCCAGTCGCCGACGCCGGCCAGTCTACCGTCCGGCGCCTTGACCGTGGGTTCGCTGGTAATGTGGCCAGAAAAACGGAGTGCGGAGTGGAACGGTGAACCGCTCGAATTGACCAGCACCGAATTCAACCTGTTGGAGGTACTGGTCCGCAACGCGGGGCGAGTGGTGAGCAAGCAGGAGCTATCGGAACAAGGCTTGGGTCGGACCCTGGCGCGCTATGATCGGGGCATCGACGTGCATCTGAGTAGTATCCGGCACAAGCTGGGGTCGGACGGTGTCGGGCGCTCGCCGATTCAAACCGTGCGTGGGGTCGGCTATCAGTACGTCCGGGAATGATCGCCGTGGGCCGGCTATTCTGGAAGTTCTTTTTCGCTTTCTGGCTGGCGCTGCTGGTGGCTGGCGCGGGCGTGGGCGCGACGGTCTGGCTCCATCAGCGGACGCTCGACGAACGAGGCCAGGAATTGGAAAGCGGCCCGCGCGCGACGTTTCTGGTGAACGCGACGGCGGCAATGCTCCGGTATGGTGGCATGACAGCATTGCGCGGTTTATTGGGGGAGTGGAATACCCAGCGGGGTGGCGCGCATGTGTACGTCGTCGATGACGCCGGACGCGAGCTGCTGGGTCGCGCGGTTTCTACCGAGGCGCTGACACAGGCTCGCCAGCTGGCGCAAGCGGATCAGGAGTCACGCATTGCCCGACTGGAAGCGGCGGATGGGCAACACTATCTGTTATTCATTCCCGCCGAAGGCGAGATGTCGCGGCGCTCCTCGCCACCGTCACCGCTCCTGCCGATCGGTATCGGCATCCTGGCCAGCCTCGGCTTCAGTGCGCTGCTGGCCTGGTATCTGTCGAAGCCGATCCGTCACCTGCGCAGCGCTTTTGACGCAGTGGCGGCGGGGAAACTGGAAACGCGGATCGGACCGCGTATGGGGCGACGGCGCGATGAAATCGCCGATCTCGGCCGGGATTTCGACCGCATGGCCCAGCAACTGCAAATTCTGGTCGGCTCCCAGCGGCGCTTGTTGCACGATGTTTCTCACGAACTCCGCTCGCCGTTAGCGCGCTTGCAGGCTGCTATCGGCCTGGCCCGCCAGCAACCGGAAAAGCTGGACGCTTCGCTGGATCGGATCGAGCGCGAATCCGGCCGGCTCGACGAGTTGGTGGGAGAGTTGTTGACTTTGTCGCGGCTGGAAGCCGGCATGAGCGGTGCGGTGGATGAAGAAGTGGATCTGGTGGGATTGGTGGCGGGCATTGCCGACGACGCGCAGTTCGAAGCGGAAGCGAGTGGGCGTCATGTGCGGTTTTGTGGTGACGGCGAGTTCGTCGTCAAGGCGCGTGCCGAGTTGCTGCACCGCGCGCTCGACAATGTGATTCGCAACGCGGTGAAGTACACGCGCAAAGGCACGGAGGTCGAGGTTGAGGTCGAACGGCGAACTGCTCCGGACCGCTTGCTCGTGACCGTTGCGGATCGAGGCCCTGGCGTACCCGAAAGCGACTTGCAAACCGTCTTCGAGCCTTTTTTCCGCAGCGATTCCAGTGCCGCAACCGCTGGCTTCGGTCTCGGTTTGGCTATCGCACGGCGAGCCATCGAAATGCATGGTGGGACGATCCGTGTGATGAATCGCGAGGGGGGAGGGCTGTGCGTCGCCATCGCTTTGCCGGCGGGCATTCCCCTGAAACGTGGCAATGCTGTTCCTATGCCGGGGCTAGCCTAAGCGTTTTGCCACCAAATTGCCATCGCTTGCAATAGGTTGTTTTTTGATGAAATTTATTATCAGGTGCTTTTATTTCAATATTTGTTCTATAATGAAAATATGAAAAATCAGGAAGCAACCGCGATTTTTGAATCCCTCTCATCGGGGGTGCGATTGGATATTTATCGGCTCTTGGTCAAAAAAGGCACCCAAGGGCTGGTCGCGGGCGAGATTGCCACCGCACTCGATCTGCCGCCGACCAATCTGTCGTTTCACTTTCGCGCGATGACGCAGACCGGTTTGTTGACCGTCGAACAGGAAGGGCGCTTTCAACGCTACCGGGCCAATATTCCCTTGATGCTGGACCTGATCGCGTACCTGACGGAGGAGTGTTGCGCCGGTCATCCGGAAACCTGTGCCGAACTGCGGGCGGCTTCGACCTGCTCTGATGCACTGTTGCCACCACTGCCGGTTACCCAACGCCAGGATTGACGATAACCGTTTTTCCACGACGGTTCATAGGGCTGTGTGTGATCAACGAGCGAAAATTATTTGAACGATAGATGAAATTTTCAAATGAAACCCGTGTTTGGGTATGTTGCGACTCCTTACTCCAACCGTGGAGACTGAAGCCATGACGGCGCTCGCGATCCGATGGTCACGCCGGAATCCATGGGGGTTCCTGGGGGTTTCCGCCGTGCTGTGGTGGAGCCTTTATCAATTGCTGGCTCCGGCTGCCGAAGCGCTGGTGGCGGCGTTGCCGGTGACGCCTGAAAGCCGGTTGAGCCACGCGTTGCAATTCTTCTTCTACGACACACCCAAGGTATTGTTGCTGCTGGCTGGCGTCGTGTTCGTAATGGGCATGGTCAACAGTTACTTCACCCCGGAGCGCACTCGCGCCTTGCTGGCGGGGCGACACGAAGGGGTTGCCAACGTCCTGGCGGCTAGTCTGGGGGTGGTCACGCCGTTTTGTTCCTGCTCGGCGGTGCCTCTGTTTATCGGATTCGTCCAGGCGGGTGTCCCCTTGGGCGTGACCTTTTCCTTTCTGATCGCCGCACCGATGGTCAACGAAGTGGCGCTGACGCTGTTGTTTGGTCTGTTCGGCTGGAAAATCGCGGTGCTGTATCTGGGTTTGGGTTTGACGGTAGCCGTCGCTGCCGGTTGGTTGATCGGCCGGCTGTGCCTGGAGCCTTATTTGGAAGACTGGGTGCGCGAACTACCCAAAGCTTCAGCCGATTTCACGGCGGAAGTCCTGATGCTGGGCGATCGCATCGAGTTGGGCTTACAAGGTGTGCGCGAGATCGTGGGCAAGGTCTGGCCCTATATTTTCGTTGGCATCGCGGTGGGAGCGGGGATTCACGGCTATGTGCCGCAGGATGCGATGGCGTCGCTGATGGGTAGGGACGCCTGGTGGGCGGTACCGCTGGCGGTCGTCATCGGCGTTCCGCTGTACACCAACGCCGCCGGTGTCATTCCCATCGTTCAAGCATTGCTGGCCAAGGGTGCGGCGCTCGGCACGGTGCTGGCGTTTATGATGAGCGTCATCGCGCTCTCGCTCCCGGAAATGATCATCCTGCGTAAGGTGCTCAAGCTCCGGCTGATCGCCACCTTCGCCGGCATCGTGACCGTCGGCATCCTGCTGGTCGGTTATGTGTTCAACGCCGTTTTGTAACGGCTTCAATCGGATTTCTCCAGGAGCCATCAACATGCAAGAAATCAAGGTATTGGGAACAGGCTGTGCCAATTGCAAAAACACCGTCGCCCTGATCGAGCAAGTCGCCCAGGCCAAGGGCGTGGCGGTTGCCGTGCAAAAGGTGGAAGACCCGCGCGATATCGCCGGCTACGGGGTGCTGCGTACGCCCGGCGTGGTCATCGACGGTCAGGTTGTCCATGCCGGCGGCGTGCCCGGCCGCGAGAAAGTCGAACAGTGGTTCGTCGGATAAGCCGGCTACCCTCATGCCAATCGGATAACGGCGGATTTCGATGCGGCGTCGCCCGCGCCGTTCATGATCATTAAGGATTCACTGATGACGACGCATATCTTGATCCTCTGCACCCATAACTCCGCCCGCAGCGTGCTGGCCGAGGGGATGCTCAACCATCTTGCCGCTCGGCTGGGTCGTGATGTCAAAGCTTACAGCGCCGGTAGCGCGCCGAGCGGACGGATCAACCCGTTCGCCCTGGAAGCGCTCGCGGCTGCCGGTGTCGAATGCGGCAGTTTCCGCAGTAAGTCGTGGGATGAATTTACCCAAGCAGAGGGCCCACCCTTGGCGGCCGTCATCACGGTCTGCGACAGCGCGGCGGCCGAGACCTGTCCGATCTTCCACGGCGGGCATAGGCAACCGGTGAAGGTGCACTGGGGATATCCGGACCCTTCCAACGCCGACGGCGGCGATGAGGGCAAGCGTCGGGCCTTCGAACTGACCCGCCAAGCGCTCGGTTATCGCTTGTTGCAGTTGCTCGCCCTGCCTCTGGAGACGATGGACCAAAGCCAGTTGCAAGCCGCGTTGACCGCTATCGCCCGTAACTGACGGAGTCCGCTCATGACGACCGACACGCTCGTCGCCCGCTCGATGCCCGCTCCCATGACCTTTTTCGAGCGCTACCTAACCCTGTGGGTTTTGCTATGCATCGTGGCTGGCACCTTCTTGGGTCAGTGGCTACCCCGCGTTTTTCAGGCCATCGGGCATTGGGAAATCGCCCGCGTCAACCTGCCGGTGGGTTTGCTGATCTGGGTGATGATCATTCCGATGCTGGTCAAGGTGGACTTCGGCGCGCTCCATGAAGTGCGGCAACACGTCAAAGGCATCGGCGTGACGCTGTTTGTGAACTGGTTGGTCAAGCCATTTTCGATGGCCTTGCTCGGTTGGCTGTTCATCCGGCAGCTGTTCGCGCCACTGTTGCCCGCCGAACAGATCGATAGCTACATCGCCGGATTGATCCTACTGGCCGCCGCGCCCTGTACGGCGATGGTGTTCGTCTGGAGCCGGCTGACCCATGGCGATCCCTTGTTCACGCTATCGCAGGTGGCTTTGAACGACACCATCATGGTGTTCGCCTTCGCACCGCTGGTCGGTTTTCTGCTGGGTCTGTCGGCCATCACGGTGCCGTGGGATACGTTGGTGACATCGGTGGCGCTTTATATCGTGATTCCGGTGATTCTGGCGCAACTCTGGCGTCGGTCGCTCCTGGCCAAGGGGCAGGATGTCTTCGACGCGACCATGGCAGCGGCCGGATCCTGGTCGATCGCGGCACTGCTGGCGACGTTGGTGCTGATCTTTGCTTTTCAGGGCGAGGCGATCATTCAACAGCCCCTCATTATCGCTTTGCTGGCCGTGCCGATCCTGATTCAGGTTTTTTTCAATGCTGCGTTGGCCTACGGACTGAATCGATGGGTCGGCGAGAAACACAATGTGGCCTGTCCGTCGGCCCTGATCGGAGCCTCCAATTTCTTCGAATTGGCCGTGGCCGCCGCCATCAGCTTGTTCGGCTTTCAATCGGGCGCGACGCTCGCCACGGTGGTCGGGGTGCTGATCGAGGTGCCCGTGATGCTGGTGGTCGTCGCGCTGGTCAATGCTTCAAAGGAATGGTACGAAAAATCGATACCGCCTCTTTCGCAAACGTGACGAAAAATCCACGGCCCGCGTTCGAGATTCAAGCTCGTTGTAACAGTTCCAGCAGTTCTTCTGCCGAAATCTTGCCGGTGGCGCTGGTACCTTCCAGCAAGCGCTCCGCCAAATCCCGTTTGTGATGGTGCAGGGCGACGATCTTGTCCTCGATGGTGCCTTTGGCCACCAGCCGGTAGAGGGTGACCGGCCGCTGCTGGCCGATCCGATGAGCGCGATCCGCCGCCTGGTCTTCCACCGCCGGGTTCCACCAGGGATCCATGTGGATCACGTAGTCGGCGGCGGTGAGATTCAATCCCAATCCGCCGGCTTTTAGACTGATCAGAAACACGTCACCGTGTCCGGCCTGAAAGGCGTCCACCCGTTGTTTACGCTCCGGCCCCGGCGTGCTGCCATCCAGATATTGGTAAACGATGCTTTTCCGCTCCAGCGTGGCGCGGAGAATGGCGAGATGGTCGACGAATTGGCTGAACACGAGCGCCTTGTGCCGGTTTTCCAGCAGTTCGTCTAGGATGTCCTCGAATGCCGCCAGTTTGGCGCCGCCCAGATCCGTGTCCGGCAGCACCAGGCTGGGATGGCAACAGGCCCGGCGTAGTTTCATGATCTCAGCCAGGATTTGCAGCGGTTTTTGATGGTCGTCTCCCTCCTGTTTGGCCAGTCGGGCCAATGCCTGTTGCCGCAAGGCTTCGTACAGCGCCATTTCCTCCGCGCCCAGCTCCACTCGCCGCAATATCTCGGTGCGCGGCGGTAGCGCTTCCAGCACTTCGGATTTCAGCCGACGCAGGATGAAAGGCTGGATCAATTTCTTGAGCCGGTGCCGCGCCCGCGCGTCCTGGTCCCGCTCGATAGGAGTTGTGAAGCGCTGGTTAAAATCCTCCAAGGAGCCGAGCAAGCCTGGATTGATGAAGCGGAACAAATTCCACAACTCGCCCAAGTGGTTCTCAATGGGCGTACCGGTTAGCAGCATCTTGAAGTCGCCGCGTAGAGAAAGGGCGGCCTGAGAGCGTTTGGTGCCCGGATTCTTGATGGCTTGAGCCTCGTCAAGCACGATGGTCCGCCACTGGATTTTTGCCAGTCGTTCCACTTCCTGTTGCAGCAGGCCGTAGCTGCACACCAACAGATCGAATGTACCCAGTCGCGCCAAGGCTTGTTCACGGTCGCCGCCGCCGAAGACGCTGGCGTTCAGGGTAGGCGCGAAGCGACGGATTTCGTCCAGCCAGTTCAGGCAGACCGAGGTCGGCGCGACCACCAGCGTGGGACCGTCCGGTGCCCGGCCCAAGATCAGCGCCAGAGCCTCCACGGTCTTGCCGAGACCCATATCGTCGGCCAGGCAAGCGCCGACGCCCCAGTGGGCCAGCCGGGCCAGCCATTGAAACCCTTCCGCTTGATAGTCCCGCAGTTCGGCCTGCAAGGTGGAGGGCACCGCTGCTTGCAGGGTTTCCGCCTCGTGCAGCCGTCGCAGATGCGCCTGCCAGTCCGCATCGCCTTTGACCGTCCGCGCTTCTGCCACGAACGTTTCCAAGGCCAGCGCGGCCAGCGGATGTAGGCGTACTCCCTTGCCGGTCGGTTCGCCCAGGCCGTTGATTTCCTCCAGCCGCTGGCGAAACTCTCGGGTCAGGGCTAGGAACCGGCCTTCGCCCAGTGGCACGAACCGGCCTGGTGCTTGCTCGATCAGTGCCAGCAGCTGCCGCAAATTCAAAACCTGATCTTCTGCCAGGGGCAATTCACCACCGAACTCGAACCAGTCCCGCTGTCGCTTGATGTTCAGGCGCAATTGGTCGAGTGAGGCTTGCTGACCGATCTTGAAGCGTTCGCCTTCCGGCCATTCCACCACGGCCTGATCGCTTAGCGCCTGCAACTCTAGTAGCAATTCCAGACAGGTTTCCGGATCGGCTAGCAGCCATTCCCCGCTGACCGTCAGTTGGCGGGACAGCGTGGGCACCGCCTTAATCACCTGCGTCGCTTGTCGCTGCTCCAGTTTCAGATCACGCCGGGTTTGCAGGCGCCGGCCGTCGATTTCGGCGATCACCCGCGCGCCGCCCGTACCCGGCCGGTAGTAAGAACCTCCGGTCGCGAACGGTTTGACCAGCAGCTCGACTTTCAATCCGGCGCCGAACGGTAGCAGATGAATGTAAGGTTTCGATTCAGCAGCGATTTCTTCCAGATTCCCCACGCCCGCGCCGACACTGGATTGCACGGTGACCCAGCTCGACAAACCGGCTACGGTTTCCAGGATCTGCGTCTCGGCTGTTGCGGGGACCAGCAAGCCTTCACCGAGAATCGACAAGATCCGCTGGTGTGCTTCGCCGAACACGATCACCTTCAGTCGGGTCGGTGTTTCCTTGATCACTTTCAAGGTTTCGCCTGCCAGAGCCTTGGGAGAGAGTTCCAGCCGCCACTGCGAACCGTGCGGGATGATCAGCAGTTCGGGTTCGCCCCGAACGAGTTCCACGCGCACGTCCGGCGCGTGCTCCCAAAACAGCAGGGGATGGCCGACTAGCAGCGGCAGTGCCTTCTGAGGATCGATGTCGTAATTGGTCGGGCCGTAATAGCCGGAATGGCTGGGGCGTACGCCGGCGCAGGCCGCGACATCCTGAGATGTGAGAAAATCGAGCCGTTCGGCACGAGAATACAAACGCTTCAGGGCAATGGGTCGGCCGCGAGTCCAAAAGCCCCGCGCATCGCGTTTTTGCTCGCGGGGAATCAGCGTGCAATAACCGCTCTCGTGCCAACGCAGCCACCAGACTAACCGGGTCTGCACCGCTGCGGCCGGCGGTTCCCGACTGGTTTGGCTCAGATCGAGCAGGGCGCTCAACGCGTGCTCCCAGTGCGCTTTGCGACGAAACAACTGAACGAGTCCGCGCCCACCGTTACGCTGCATTGCGGGTGAGTCTCCCAAACCCTCTCGATGGTGGTGCAGGTGTTGTAGCAGGTCGGTCAATTCAACTTCGATCCAGCGATAGCCGGACTCGCTCGCCAGGCTCAGCAGGATTTCGACAGGCTCGCGTAGGGTCTGGGGTTCGGCAGCGTTCAGCCAGAACAGCGCCAGCAGTTGAAAAAAACGGTCACCGGCGGGGCGTTGGATCGAGACAGCCAACGGAGTGGGTTCCTTGCGCGATCCCTGTTGGATTTCGATCACTTCCAGCAGGCTCAGGTAGACGAGAGCGAAAGGGTAGCGCGCGTTTTTGTCGAGCGTGGGAGCGATCGCCTCTGCTGCCTGGCGCAGGCGAGCGGCCGTGCCACTGGCTAGCAGTGCCAGAATGAAGAACACTCCGGCCAGATGGTTGAAAAAAATCTTGCGCTTGCGGGTGCGCTGCCGCAGCAATTTCAGTGCGATTTCGTAGTGCTGGATGGCTGCTTCGTCAGCGCCTTCCAAAAATGCCAGCCAGCCGCGCAAGGCCCGGTCATAGTCGGTATCGTGTTCGCCGAGATATTGTCGAGCCCGCGCCGAATCCCCACAGAGCAGCGAGTGCTCGGCCAAATGGTAGCGCGCGATTTCGGCGCAGCGGTTCTCGGCGACCAAAGCCTCTGCCAACGCCAGCGCCTCGGTGGTGGGTTCGAAATCGCGCAGGCCTGCCGTGAAAATGGTGGCCAGCGCCTCGCCCAGCAACTCGTCGGGCAGCGCTCGCAATCCCTCGGCGCTGAAAGGATTATTAAAGATGAGCAACCATGGCGGATAGCGGTGATATTCGCCGGGGAATTGTCGAACGCAAATCTCCAGAATGCGCTGCGCCCGCTGGGTGTCGCGGCGGTGGAAAGCGATACGCAATTCGCGCAGGCATTGCCGGTAGGTATAGAAATAGGGATAGTCACTGTCCCAGCCGGGGACTTTGATGACGTGTTGCACGGCCGTGGCCAGAGCTTCGAAATGACCGTCCTGGATCGCTTGGCGTGTGGCTTCCTCTACCGCCAGGGGATGACAGCGGAACTGATTGTTTGACTTGACGACGAGCTTAACGGCCAATAGCCGGTTGAGCAGGGCGGTCAGCCCTGGCATCGTGAAACCCTTGAGATCGAATGGCGGCAAGCAGCAGTGCCGCGTGCAATCCAGCAGCGGGTTTTTGGTGACGCCGTCATAGATGATGGAGAGCAGCTGTAGGATCGCTTGTTCCGGGGGCGCCAATTTTTCATAAGCGTCGATTAGTTGTTGACGATCATCACGAACGGCCATCGAAGATGAGTGCTCCATGTCGAATTATTGGAAATTTATATCATCATCTCAAACAATTAACTATAAAAGTAAACCACAGCCAAACCTAAAACAACCCTAACGGAACCTGATCACCAACCTCGTTCGGATATCCGAACAGAGATCCTCACGCACCGTTCGGATATCCGAACAATCCACCCTAATAGCCCACATAAAAACAATAAAAATCAAATTGTTAGCAGAAGTCCTCGCTTCGCGCTCGACGGCATGGAGTCTGCAATCGCAAGCAGGCCAACCAACCAAAGCGAGGAGAACGAAAAAATGAGCAGTAACAAATCCAAAAATCTATATCTGCAAGTCCTAGCCGCCATCGCCATCGGCGTGCTACTGGGGCACTTCTTCCCCGACATCGGCACAACCATGAAACCGCTCGGAGACGGATTTATCAAACTGATCAAGATGATCATCGCCCCCATCATCTTCTGCACCGTGGTTGTCGGAATCGCCGGCATGGAAGACATGAAAAAAGTTGGGAAAACGGGGGCCTACGCATTGCTGTATTTCGAGGTAATCAGCACGGTCGCCTTGATCGTCGGATTGATCATTATCAACGTCGTCCAGCCTGGCGCGAGCATGCACGTTGATCCCCATTCCCTCGACACCAACTCGATTAGCAGCTATGTCGGTCCTGGCAAGATGCAGACCACCGTGGAATTCCTGCTCAACATCATCCCCACCAGTGTCGTCGATGCGTTCGCCAAGGGCGACATGCTGCAAGTTCTGTTGTTCTCGATGCTATTCGGATTCGCGTTGCACAGCTTCGGCGGCCGCGGCACACTGGTTTTTGATTTCATCGAAAAATTCTCCCACGTCCTGTTCAATATTGTCGGCATCATCATGAAAGTCGCCCCACTGGGTGCCTTTGGGGCGATGGCCTTCACGATCGGTAAGTATGGCGTCGGCTCGCTTGCCTCCCTAGGCAAGCTGATGGGGACCTTCTATCTGACCTGCCTTGTGTTCATCTTTGTAATATTAGGTACCATCGCCAAGCTACACGGCTTCAATATCTGGAAATTCATCAAATACATCAAGGAGGAATTATTCATCGTCCTCGGTACCTCATCTTCCGAAGCGGCCCTACCACGCATGATGATGAAACTGGAGAATCTGGGCGCTACAAAGTCCGTCGTCGGGCTGGTGATTCCCACCGGCTATTCCTTCAATCTGGATGGTACTTCAATTTATCTGACGATGGCCGCGATGTTCATCGCTCAGGCAACCGACACCCCAATGACCCTGATGCAGCAGATTACCCTGCTCGCAGTGCTCCTGCTCACCTCCAAAGGGGCGGCGGGCGTCACCGGCAGCGGATTCATCGTGCTCGCAGCTACCCTATCGGCGGTCGGAAACGTACCGGTGGCAGGGCTGGCACTGATCCTGGGCATCGACCGCTTCATGTCCGAGGCGCGGGCGCTGACTAACCTGGTTGGCAATGGGGTTGCCACCCTCGTGGTTGCAAAATGGTGCGGGGAACTCGACACACAACAATTGCGGCAGGGTCTAGAACACGAAACCGAGAGCGAGGCCAACACACCAGAATCGATACTCGACCAGAAAACAACGCAGATGATCGCTTCCTGAGCGGATGATACGGCTCCTGTAAGCGAACTAGCGAACTGATAGTGAAGTTGCGAAGTGCCTAACAGCCGGCCGAGACAAGGTCGAATGCAGGCACTTCGCTTTTTTCAAGAAACCCAGGTACGACAGCACCTGTGATAGAGATGCCACTATGGTACTGCTATATTTACTAAATTGTTTTCATCACCCCGAATCCTGGCAACCGCCTATGACAAGCGCGCTATGTTGAACTCCCCAGGAGTCCGAGCGGCCTTCGTCGGCGCAGGAGGATTGGTCGTGATCTCGCTCGCTGCTTGGCTGGCCTATCGCTGGAGCGAATTCCATGACTTGGCGGAGTTGCAGTCACGAGCCAGCCACCGGCTTGAACTGTACGCAAACGGCTTGAAAAGCGAACTCGACCGTTTCCTATACATTCCCGGTATCGTCGAACTAGAACGGGACATTCTTGCCATCCTGGAAACACCGTCCGACCCGACGCGGCGTCAGAACGCAAACGTTTACCTAGAGCGGTTGAACGAGCGCACCCGCGCGGGGGTGATCTACCTCCTCGATCACTCCGGCAGGGTCTTGGCATCGAGCAACTGGCACCAACCGGATAGTTTTGTCGGCATGGATTTTTCCTACCGACCGTATTTTCAGACCGCCCTGCGTGGCGAGCACGGCCATTTTTTCGGTGTCGGCACTACCAGCGGATTGCCCGGTTACTATGCTTCTCATCCCGTCCGGCGCGAGGGACAGATCGTCGGCGTCGCAGTGGTCAAATTCAGCCTGGACGCTCTCGAACGATCCTGGTCCGGTGACGAAGGGCGGGTGCTGTTGGTGGACGGCAACGGCGTGGTTATCCAAAGCTCGGATCAAGCCTGGAAGTTCACAACCTTACGCCCACTTCATCCATCGGTTCAGGACGAACTGGCGCGTACCCGGCAATATGACAAAAAAGTATTGCGACCCCTCGACATGGTCGTCATCGACGATTTGGGCAATCGGTTACAGATCGTCTCCTTCCAAACTGAACACTTGGAGGCGGGTTTATTTAACGATGTCGGGCGGGAATTTTTCGCGCAATCGTGGCGAGTGGCGGACTCCGATTGGGAACTCATGGTGCTTTCCGAATTCGACACGGTGCGCGCAACCGCTATCAATCACGGTGCACTCGCCACAACCACCGCAGCCTTTGGCTGGATGCTGCTGCTGTTTCTCAACGAACGGCACCGGAACGTGAAAATCAGCCTCGCCGCCAAGGCGGCGCTAGAGCGGGCCTACGGCGAACTGGAGCAACGAGTTCAGGAACGCACTGCCGATCTAACCACTGCCAACACTCGCTTGCAGGCAGAAATCGAGGAACGGGAGCGCACCGAACGCGATCTGCGGACTACCGAAAATGAGTTGGTCCAGGCTGGCAAGCTGGCAGTGCTGGGACAACTCGCCACAGGTATCACCCACGAACTCAACCAGCCGCTGGCGGCACTGCGCACACTCGCGGACAACACGATCAAATTTCTACAACGCGGCGATCTGGAAACGGCACGATCCAATCTGGCGACCATCGGCCAATTGGTGGAACGCATGGGACACATCACCGGACAGCTCAAAGTCTTTGCTCGCAAATCGCCTCCACGGCCGCAGCCGGTCGAAGTCCATACCTCAGTCCGGAATGCGTTACTGTTGCTGGATTCGCGGGTCCGTAAGGAGGGAGTCCGCGTTGAAGTTGCGGAACCGGCGCAATCCCTGGTGGCTCGCTGCGATCCGATCCGCCTTGAGCAGGTGTTGATCAATCTGATCGGCAATGCCTTGGACGCCATGAAAAGCGCAGCGGTCAAGCATCTCTGGATTCGCTGTGTGGCCGAACACGACCACATTGTCATCCACATCCGCGACAGCGGGTCAGGATTGGACGAAGAAATCCAACAACATTTGTTCGAACCGTTTTTTACCACCAAGGAACCCGGTGTCGGCCTCGGCTTGGGGCTGGCGATCTCGGCTGGAATCACGCGCGAGTTCGGCGGCGTGCTGCACGGTAGCAACCATCCCGAGGGCGGCGCGGTTTTTACGATCGAGCTGCCGACTGCCCAGGAGGTCGCTTCAGCGTGAACGTTCCTCTCAAGGTACTGATCGTCGAGGACGATCCGGTCATTCGGTTGGGTTGCGAACAGGCATTGTCTCTGGAAGACATTCCCGCCGAAGCCATCGAATCAGCCGAGCGAGCGCTGGAATTGGTCGGGCTGGATTTCCCTGGGATAGTGGTGACCGATGTGCGATTGCCTGGCATGGATGGCTTGGAACTACAGCGCCGTCTCCACGTCCTGGACGGTAGCCTGCCGGTCGTCGTGATGACCGGCCACGGTGATGTATCGATGGCGGTAGCCGCCATGCGCGACGGGGCCTACGATTTCATCGAGAAGCCGTTTTCGTCGGAGCGTCTGCTCGAAACGGTGCGCCGGGCGCTGGAAAAGCGGCAACTGTCCCTGGAAGTCTTGGGATTGCGGCGCCGATTGGAAAATCGCCAGGGTATCGAAAGCGATATTATCGGCCACTCGCCCGCCATCGAACATGTGCGCCAGTTGATTCTCGACGTTGCTGACACCCCCGCCGATGTGCTCGTGATCGGCGAGACTGGAACCGGCAAGGAGAGAGTAGCCCGTTGCCTGCACGACTATGGCAGTCGTCACGAACATAACTTCGTGGCCGTCAACTGTGGCGGTCTGCCGGAAAATCTGTTCGAAAGCGAGATGTTCGGCCATGAGGCTGGTTCTTTCACCGGCGCCACCAAGCGACGAATTGGTAAAATCGAGCATGCCAACGGCGGCACGCTGTTTCTCGATGAAATCGAAACCATGCCGCTGGGTTTGCAGATCAAGCTGCTGCGGGTGGTGCAGGAGCGACAGGTGGAGCGGCTCGGCTCCAACCGGCCGATTCCGGTCGATGTACGGGTCGTTGCCGCCACCAAGGACGATCTGCAAGCGTTGTCCCGGCAAGGGAGGTTTCGTGCGGATCTGTATTTCCGGCTTGATGTCGTCACGTTGGAATTGCCGCCCCTGCGCGAGCGCCGGGAAGACATTCCCTTGTTATTCGAACATTTTGTGTTGGAGGCCGCCGCGCGTTATCGGCGCGATCCCCCCGAATTGACACCGGCACTGGTGCAGGAGCTGCTGGCGCACCCTTGGCCGGGCAACGTCCGCGAGTTGCGCAACACGGCTGATCGCTACGTGTTGGGCTTGCGCGCCAAGCCGCTGAGTGGCCGGCCCACCCTTGAGGAGCGTTCACTACCGCTCCCCCAACTGATCGAGCAATTCGAGCGATCGATCATCGCTGACGCTTTGCGCCAGCACGGCGGACACCTGACCCGCGCTGCTGAGGCGTTGGGGATCGCCAAGACTACCCTGCACGACAAAATTCGGCGTTACGGGCTCGCCACCGACGCCCCGTATCTCCCTTGACCCTGCTCCACCCCGAAAAGGGCGGCGGGTGAGACTGCCAAGGGTTCCCGCCACCGGTTATCATGTACAGATGCCCGTCCACTCCCTGATCTGCCATCCGTCCACCCCGAGCAAAGTCGTGCGTCGGGTCGCGGCGCGGGTGCGTCGAACGTGTGGGCAAGCACTGGCCCTCGTGTACTGGATCGAGGGCGATTTGAACAGCGTGCGCTGGCCCTCGCCACGCTCGTCGCGCCGCACTGACCAACTTTGGCGGCATACCTGCTGCGAGCTATTCCTACGCGAGCGCGGGCAGACTGACTATTACGAGTTCAATTTTTCGCCATCCACGGAATGGGCTATTTATCGCTTCTCCGCGTATCGGAAGAACATGGCGGTGGTCGAAGATGCCGAGCAATCACGGATCGCGCCACGCGTCCGAACGGATCGGTTCCAACTGGCTACCCTCATTGATCTCAAATCGCTATCGCCGCGTCTGGCGATCACCGATTTACACTTGGCCGTATCCGTTGTCGTCGAACAGACGGACGGGCAATGCTCGTACTGGGCGCTCCGGCACCCATCGGGCCGGCCTGATTTTCATCACCCGGACAGCTTCGCGCCGATGCTCGACCGGACTGCTCCCGTTTTGACGGCGCGATAGCAGGACCCAATCGATAACTGAGTAGGATGAACCTCATGCAACCCGTACTGAAATCCGCCAAGCTGGGCAATGTCTGCTATGACATTCGTGGACCAGTGTTGGCACGCGCCAAACAGATGGAAGATGAAGGACAGCGGATCACCAAACTTAATATCGGTAATCCGGCACCGTTCGGATTTCTGGCACCGGACGAGATTGTGCAGGATGTGATCCACAACCTGCCGGATGCCTCGGGTTACTGCGACTCGAAGGGTCTGTTTGCGGCGCGCAAGGCGATCATGCACTACACCCAGCAAAAACACGTTCACGGGGTACAGGTCGAAGACATCTACATCGGCAACGGTGTATCCGAGCTGATCGTGATGACCTTGCAGGCGTTGCTGAACAACGGCGACGAGGTGCTAATTCCGGCTCCAGACTACCCGTTGTGGACGGCTGCGGTGAGCCTGTCGGGCGGCACGCCGCGCCACTACTTGTGCGACGAGCAGTCGGATTGGCTGCCGGATCTGGATGACGTGCGCGGCAAGATCACGCCAAATACCCGCGCCATCGTTGTAATCAACCCGAACAACCCGACCGGCGCGTTGTATCCAGTGGAGGTATTGCGAGGCATCTTGGAAATCGCCCGCCAGCACCAGCTCATCGTTTACGCCGACGAGATCTACGATAAGGTACTCTATGACGATGCCGAGCATACTTCGATCGCGTCCTTGGCGGAGGATGTGCTGTGCCTGACGTTCAACGGGCTGTCGAAAAACTATCGGGCGTGCGGCTATCGCGCGGGCTGGGTTGCGGTGTCGGGCGAGAAGAGCCACGCGCAGGATTATATCGAGGGTCTCACCATTCTCGCCTCGATGCGGCTGTGCGCCAACGTACCGGCACAGTACGCGATCCAGACAGCACTCGGCGGTTATCAGAGCATCGACGATCTGGTGTTGCCCACTGGCCGTCTGGGCAAGCAGCGCGATTTGGCTTTCGAGTTGCTGACAGCGATTCCGGGCGTCAGTTGTGTCAAGCCGCGAGCGGCACTGTATCTCTTTCCCCGACTCGATCCGAAGTGTTATCCCATCGCCGACGACCAGCAGTTCGTACTCGACTTTCTGTTGGAGGAAAAGGTGTTGCTGGTACAGGGCACCGGATTCAATTGGCCGCATCCTGATCATTTGCGGATCGTGTTTTTGCCCCACGAAGACGATTTGAACGACGCGATCGGGCGGTTTGCCCATTTTCTGGAACGCTATCGCAAACGCCATAGCTTATGACGGATAGGTCGGCATGCTGGTTTTCCCCGCTTAGGGATTGTCCGGAAATAACAAAATCATTTTTTGTCTAATGGGATATAGGCGATGACTCAAGAGGGACGCTGTCATGATGACCGATCCGATTAGACAACGCTACGAGTTGATGGCCGGCC
>Ga0116151_10000552_pt1 | contig 34371 bp, 30 predicted proteins | sample AD_UKC117_MetaG_FD_89893 | JGI IMG/M metagenome (GOLD analysis project Ga0116151, IMG submission 89893) | Active sludge microbial communities of municipal wastewater-treating anaerobic digesters from Hong Kong - AD_UKC117_MetaG | ecosystem: Engineered > Bioreactor > Anaerobic > Digestate... | reverse complement strand
CTCGCCGCTGTCGCCGGCGGCGGCCCGGGCGGCCGCCTGCCGCTCGCGCCGCTCGCGCCGCTCGCGCTGCCACGGGCGCTCGGGCCGCTCGCCGCCGTCCGCGCGGTCGCTGCCGTCAGTCCGCTCGCTGCGCTCGCCGCCGTCACTGCGCTCGCCACTGCTCGGGCGCTCAGCGGTGTCGCGCCGCTCGGCGCGCTCCGGCTGGCGGGCCGGCCCGGCGCCGGCAGAGCTGTCGGGGAGCTGCGGCTGCTCCATGGGAGCAGCCGGCGCGCCGGTGGCGGCCGCCGCGCGACGCGGAGCGCGGGCCGATCCGGCCCCGTTCGAGGCACCGGCGCCCTGGTGGGCGGAGATGGCGGCGACCAGGTCGTCCTTGCGCATCTTCGTGGTGCCGGTGATGCCCAGCCCGCTGGCCAGGCTCTTGAGCTCGGCGACGTTCATGCCGCGAAGCGCTGTGCTCGCCGAGCGCGAGGCCGTGCCGGCCTCGGTGGTGTCTGTCACGAAGGATCCTTCCCCTCGTCCGTCGGGCCACACTGTGGGACCCGGGTCGGGTCGACGGCATGTCGACCGTGGTGAGTGATTGCCCCCGACGACCCGCGCGGGCCGCAGGCGGATGACGCCTGAAGAGGTGGGGGCGCACGTCGCGTCCGAGAGTGGTGCATCTGGACTCCCCGCGCGATGCGCTGTCAGCCTAACACCCCGGCGCGATCGAAACGTCCACCGTCCGGTCACGCTTCACGCCGACGTGACGACGACCCCATGCTCAGGAACGCCCGGCTCGAGCCGGAGCCAGCCCGCCGCGCCCTCGAGATCAGCCCCCACCTCGGCGGCTCGCTCGCGGGTCACCAGCGCGAGGACACTCGGCCCGGCACCGGAGATGGTCGCCGCGTGACCCGCGGCCCGCAGCCGGTCGACGAGGGCCATCGACGCGGCATACGAGGGTCGGCGGGCCTCCGTGTGCAGCCAGTCCCGGGTGGCCGCCACCAACAGGTCCGGCCGACGGGTGGCCGCCTCGACGAGCAGCGCGCACCGCGCACTGTTGACCGCCGCGTCGCGCAGCGGCACCCGCTCGGGAAGCAGCGCCCGCGCCGTGTGCGTCGCCAGCGTCGTCTCGGGCACGAAGACGATCGCCGTGACCTCGGGGTGCAGCGGCAGCTGCACCGTCACCGTGCGCCCGGCGCGCTCGTCCCCCTCGTCGGCCGTCCACGACAGCGTGAGCCCGCCGTAGACCGTCGCCGACGCGTTGTCCGGGTGCCCCTCGAGCTCGCTCGCGAGGTCGTTGACCGCGGCCAGGTCGATCGGCAGCTGCGCCCCCGAGGGGTATGCCGCGGGGCCGCCCGCGGCATACGCCACCAGTCCGTGCGCGGCGGCGACCCCGGTGACGATGGCCGTCGCGGACGAGCCCATCCCCCGCCCGTGCGGCACCGCATTGCGGGTCTGCAGCAGCAGCCCCGGCGGTGGCTCGACGCCGAGCTCGCGCAGCCCGCGAGCCAGCGAGCGATAGACCAGGTGCGAGCCGTCCCGCGGGACACCATCGGCGCCCGACCCGGACACCTCGATCCGCAGCCCGGGCTCGTCGGTCACTGTGACGTCGACCTCGTCCCACACCCCGAGCGCCAGCCCGACCGAGTCGAAGCCCGGCCCCAGGTTGGCACTGCTCGCCGGCGTCCGCACGCGCAGCGCGGCGCCGACGGGGATGACGGGCATCGGCGGGTCAGCCTTCCAGGCCGAGAGCGACCGCGGCGGCGAAGGCCTCGGCGGCGATCCGGGTCGGCGTCACCTCGCCGCCATCGGCGCGCTTGAGCGCCCACTGTGGGTCCTTGAGCCCGTGCCCGGTCACCGTGCAGACGATCCGGGCACCGGCCGGCACCTCGCCGGCCGCCGAGCAGGCGAGCAGGCCGGCGACCGAGGCTGCCGAGCCGGGCTCGACGAAGACGCCCTCCTTGGCCGACAGGATCCGGTGCGCGTCGAGGATCTGCTCGTCGGTGACCGCGTCGATCCGTCCGCCGGACTCGTCGCGTGCAGCGACCGCCTGGGCCCACGACGCGGGGTTGCCGATGCGGATCGCCGTGGCGATCGTCTCCGGGTCGTCGACCGGGTGGCCGAGCACGATCGGCGCTGCGCCGGCCGCCTGGAAGCCCCACATCTGTGGCCGGTGGTTCGCCGAACCGCCTTGTGCCGCAGCGCCATTCGCGCCCGGCGTGCCCGCGGCATACTCGCCGTAACCCTGCCAGTAGGCGGTGATGTTGCCCGCGTTGCCGACCGGCAGGCAGTGGATGTCGGGTGCGTCGCCGAGCGCGTCGACGATCTCGAAGGCGGCCGTCTTCTGCCCCTCGATCCGCGCCGGGTTGACCGAGTTGACCAGCTCGACGGGATAGGCCTCGGCGAGCTTGCGCGCCACGGTGAGGCAGTCGTCGAAGTTGCCCTCGACCTGCAGCAGGGTCGCGCCGTGCGCGATCGCCTGGCTGAGCTTGCCCATCGCGATCTTGCCGTCCGGCACGAGCACCGCGCAGGCCATGCCGGCCTTGGTCGCATAGGCCGCGGCGCTCGCGCTCGTGTTGCCGGTCGAGGCGCAGATGACCGCCTTGGCCCCGTGCTTGGCGGCGACCGAGATCGCCGTCGTCATGCCCCGGTCCTTGAACGAGCCGGTCGGGTTGAGCCCCTCGTACTTGAGCCACACCTGCGCCCCGACCCGCTCGGAGAGATAGGCCGCCGGGATGAGCGGCGTGCCCCCCTCGAGCAGCGTCACGACAGGCGCGCCGTCGAGCATCGGCAGCCGATCGGCATACTCCGCGATCACTCCGCGCCACTGGTGCGCCATGTCAGACCCCTTCCACCCGCAGGACCGAGCTCACTGCTGCGACGACCGGCAGCGCCGCGAGGGCGTCGACGGTCGCCGAGAGCGCCGCATCTGGCGCGGCGTGCGTGACGACGACGAGCCGCGCCTCGTGCCGGCCGTCCGCGCCGCCGGCGCCACCGACCTGCTGCTGGCGCACCGTCTCGATCGAGACGTCGTGCTCGGCGAAGGCGGTGGCCACCTGGGCCAGCACGCCCGGCTTGTCGGCGACGTCGAGGCTGATGTGATAGCGGGTGCGGGCCTGACCCATCGGCAGGATGGGCAGGTCGGCATAGGTGCTCTCCCCCGGCCCACGACCGCCGCCGACCCGATGCCGGGCGACCGCGACGACGTCGCCGAGCACCGCGCTCGCGGTCGGCTCGCCGCCCGCGCCCCGGCCGTAGAACATCAGCTGACCGGCCGCCTCGGCCTCGACGAAGACCGCGTTGAAGGCCTCGCGGACACTGCCGAGCGGATGCCGCCGCGGGATCATCGCCGGGTGCACTCGCACCGAAACGCCTGTGGGAGAGCCGGATTCGTCGTCGACCCGCTCGCAGATCGCGAGCAGCTTGACGACGCTGTCCATCTGCTTGGCGGCCGCGATGTCGCTCGCGGTGACCTCGGTGATGCCCTCGCGGTGCACGTCCTGAGCCGACACCCGGGTGTGGAAGGCGAGCGAGGCGAGGATCGCGGCCTTCGCGGCGGCGTCGAAGCCCTCGACGTCGGCTGTGGGGTCGGCCTCGGCATAGCCGAGCGCCTGCGCCTGGCTCACCGCGTCGGCGAAGCCCGAGCCGGTGGAGTCCATCTTGTCCAGGACGTAGTTCGTCGTGCCGTTGACGATGCCGATGACCTTGCGCACCGAGTCACCGGCCAGCGACTCGCGCAGCGGTCGCAGCAGCGGTATGCCGCCCGCGACCGCGGCCTCGAAGTAGAGGTCCACCCCGTGCGCCGCGGCCGCGGCATACAGGGTGGGGCCGTCCTCGGCGAGCAGCGCCTTGTTGGCGGTGACCACCGACGCGCCGTGCTCCATCGCGCGCAGGATGAGCGTGCGGGCCGGCTCGATGCCCCCGATGACCTCGACGACGATGTCGGCCCGGGTGACCAGCTCGGCCGAGTCGGTGGTGAACAGCGCGGGGTCGACGCCGGCGGCCGCTCGGTCGCGGCCGGCGCGTCGCACGCCGATGCCGGCGAGCTCGAGCGGGCGGCCGACCCGGGCGGCGAGGTCGTCGGCGTGCTCGACGATCAGCCGGGCGACCGAGGAGCCGACGACGCCGCAGCCGAGCAGCGCGACGCGCAGCGGGGCGACCGGTTCAGGGGAAGGCACGAGGAGCATCCTCTCGCGTCAGTCGACGTCGAGGCCAATGAGGTCCTCGATCGTCTCCCGCCGCACGATGACCCGGGCCCGGCCGTCCCGCACGGCGAGCACCGGGGGCCGGGGCGTGTGGTTGTACTGGCTGGACAGGGCCCGGCAGTAGGCGCCGGTGCCCGGGACCGCGATGAGGTCGCCGGGGCGCACGTCGGCGGGCAGGTACTCGTCCATGACGACGATGTCGCCGCTCTCGCAGTGCTTGCCGACCACCCGCGCCACCCGCGGCGGGGCGTCGCTGGCCCGGTTGGCGAGCGTGCACGAGTAGTCGGCGTCGTAGAGGGCGGTGCGGACGTTGTCGCTCATCCCCCCGTCGACCGAGACGTAGAGCCGGCGGCTGCGGTCGGTGACCTGGACGTCCTTGACCGTGCCGACCTGGTAGAGCGTGAAGGTCGTCGGGCCGACGATCGAGCGGCCCGGCTCGATCGAGATCCGCGGCGGCGCGGCATCCGGCAGCGCGTCGTGCAGCGGCTTGAGCTCGCGGCGCACGACGCCGGCGAGCTGCTCGCCGAGCTGGGCCGCGGTCATCGGGCTGTGCTGGCTGGTGTAGGAGATGCCGTAGCCGCCGCCGAGGTCGAGCTCGGGCATGACGTGCCCGTGCTCCGTCGCGACCCGCACGTGCAGCTCGACCAGCCGCCGCGCCGACACCTCGAAGCCGCCGACGTCGAAGATCTGGCTGCCGATGTGGCTGTGCAGGCCGAGCAGCTCGAGCCGGTCGTGCCCGAGGACGGCGGCGACGGCCGCCTCGGCCTGGCCGCCGGCGAGGCTGAAGCCGAACTTCTGGTCCTCGTGGGCGGTCGCGATGAACTCGTGGGTGTGCGCCTCGACGCCGACCGTCACCCGGATCATCACCGGCGCGACGACGTCGAGCTCGGCGGCGATCGCAGCCACCCGCTCGATCTCGTCGAAGGAGTCCAGGACGATCCGACCGACGCCGTAGCGCAGCCCCTCGCCGATCTCGGCGACGCTCTTGTTGTTGCCGTGCATGCCGATTCGCGCCGCCGGGAAGCCGACCCGGATGGCGACCGCGAGCTCGCCGTGGGAGCAGACGTCCAGCCCCAGCCCCTCCTCGTGCACCCAGCGGGCCACCGCCGAGCACAGGAACGCCTTGCCGGCGTAGTAGACGTCGGCGCCGGCGAGGTCGCGGGCGAAGGGCTCGGTGAACTCGTCGCGGTAGGCCCGCGCCCGGCGCCGGAAGTCCTCCTCGTCGAGGACGTAGGCAGGGGTGCCGAACTCGCGCGCGATGTCGGTGACCGGCACGCCGTCGACGCTGAGCGAGCCAGTGTCGTCGCGCCGGACGCCGTCGGACCACAGCTGCGGCAGCAGCGCCATGACGTCGTCGGGATAGGGCAGCCACTGCGGGGCCGCTCCATAGCCGTCGGCGTGCAGGGCTCCGGCTTCATGGGCGCGCATGGCTCATATCCTCGCGGGCGCCGACACCCCCAGCAGCGCTGTTCCACGCTCCAAGACACCCGCGGTCACCCGGTCGAGCAGCCCGTCGACCGGGCCGTGGGTGCGCGGGTCGCCGCCGCTGCGACTCGCCTCCCACAGGTGGTATGCCGCGGCCACCGCGCCGAGGGCGGCCGCGGCCTCCGCCGGTCGGGTCTGCGGCTCGGCGAGGCGGCGGGGGGCATCGAGCAGCTCGGTGGCCAGGCGGGCCGCGGCGGGATCGAGGTTCTCGAGCTCGGTGGCGGCGCTCTCTGTGGCGGCGCTCTCTGCGGCGGCGCTCGGTGGGGCGGCGCTGCGGGCGGCGGCGCGCGCGTGGGCGAGCTGGACCGCGAAGACCGGGTTGTCCAGGGTGCGTCGCGCGCTCACCCCGGCCGCCAGGGCCGGGGCGCCGGCGGCCCGCCTGGCGGCCTCGAAGCGCACCCCGTCGGCGCCCGGAGCCGGCGCGCGGACCGGGGCACGCGGCATACCCGATGGGGTGGCGGCGAGGGCGGCGACGAGTGCGGCAGCGCTGAGTCGCACCGCGACCAGCCCATCCGGCCGGGCCTGGGCGGTCGCGACGCCGGGCTCGGTGGCAAGGCAGGCGGCAAGCGCGGACGGATCGACCCGCGAGCGGAGCGCCTGGGCGGTCGCCCACTCCCACGGCGCATCGGCAGTGCGCTCCACCGGGGCAATCCCGCCTGCGACTGCGGCCGGGCCGGCCAGGGTCTCGGCGAGCGCGGCCGCGCGAGCGGCGAGCTGCCCCGGCGTCACAGCGTCGGGACGTGCTCGCGGCCCTCGCGCCGGAAGCCGTCGACGAGCGACATCACCAGGTCTGGATCGAAGGGCTTGCGCACGCAGGCGTCCAGGCCGGCCGCCCGCATCCGAGCCCGGTCCTCGCAGGCCGGCTCGGCGGTCGCCATGATGATGGGCAGCCCGTCGTAGGCGGGCAGCGAGCGGATCCGCGCCAGCGCCCACCAGCCGTCGCGGGGGTACATCTCGGCGTCGAGGATGACGACATGGGGCAGTCGGTCGCTCGCGAGCAGGCGGTCCAGCTCGGCCACGACATGCTCGCCCTCGGGCGACTCGATGACCTCGAAGCCGTCGAGCTCGAGGTTGATCCGGAGCAGCCTGCGGATCGACTCGGTGTCGTCGCAGACGAGCACCAAGCCACGGGTATCGGCCGGAGCCCCCGCCGCCGGTTCCATGTCGGGCAGCCTAGGCTGATACCCTCCTCCGGGCGCGACATTCGGCCCGGCCCCATCCGGCCGTCCACATCGTGGACAGTCGCCTTGGGTCGGTCAGGTCGCCGGCCCCCGTAGCTCAGGGGATAGAGCACCGCCCTCCGGAGGCGGGAGCGCAGGTTCGAATCCTGCCGGGGGCACCCTTCGTTAGGCGGGGGTGCCGACGTCCACTCGCCCGATCCGCCCGGTGTGTCCCCCGCCCTACCCTGCTGCGGGAGTGGGCAGACCGCGCCCACGCTGAGGTCAGACCCGGCGCTGCGACGCCGGGCGCGAAGGAGCACGGGTGTCCGCGCAGGACCGCGGGCCGGGCAGCAAGGGGGTGCCCGCGCCCCTCTACAAGGGACGTCGCAGGGGCGTCTACGAGGGAATGCATCGGGCCGGTGATCGACGGCGCCGGGTCGCCGCCGGGTTGGCCACCCTCGTCGTGCTGCTCGCCGGCACCGGCATCGCCTGGATGCTGCGCACCAAGCCGGCCAACGCCACCACCGCACCGAGCGGCGCCCCCGCCGGGCCGCTCACCGCCGCGCCGACCGGCCCCGCGACCGACAGCTCCGCCCGCTCCTGCCCGGGCGGCTCGACGACCCTCGTCGTCGCCGCCCCACCCGAGACGGCACCCACGCTCACCGCGCTCGCCGCCCAGCACTCGACCACCGCGGTCGACGAGCAAGGCCGCTGCGTCCTCGTCCAGGTCAGCCAGCTCAGCGCCGGCCAGACCGTCGAGGCGCTGGTGGCCGGCTGGCCCGACACCGCCGGCCCCCGCCCGGACGTCTGGGTGCCCAGCGACGACCTGTGGCTCGGCCTGCTCGAGCAACGGCTCGCCGCCGCCCAGCGCAGCACCCTCGTGCCGCCCGCCGCGAGCACGCCGCGACTGGCGAGCACCCCGACCGTCGTCGCGATGCCCAAGCCGATGGCCGAGGCACTGGGCTGGCCGGGCACCCCGGTGTCCTGGTCGCGACTGTTCGGGCTCGCCACCGACCCGGCCGGCTGGGCCTCGGCCGGTCATCCCGAGTGGGGTGCCTTCCGGCTCGGCAAGAGCAACCCCACTCTGTCCGGTGCCGGTCTCGACGGCACCCTCGCGGCCTACTACGCCGCCGTCCGGCGCACCTCCGGGCTGACTCGCGCCGACATCGCCGACGCCCGCACCCGGCACTACGTCGCCGGCGTCGAGCAGTCGGTCGTCCGCTACGGCGACAGCACCGCCGCCCTGCTCGCCGGCTGGGCCCAGGCCGACCAGGCCGGCGAGGCGCTGAGCTATCTCTCCGCCCTGGTCACCGAGGAGAGCCTCGTCGCGGCCTACAACGCCGGGCTGTCCGAGGACTCCCCCACCGGCCAGCGGGCCACGCCGAAGGTGCCGCTCGTGGCGCTCGCGCCGTCGGAGGGCAGCTTCACCTCGGACATCCGGTATGCCGTGCTGCAGGCTCCGTGGGTCGACGCCGCCAAGCGGACCGCCGCCGCCGGCTTCCTCGCCACCCTCACCGGCGACGCCGGCCGGCGGGCGTTCGCCGCGGCATACCTGCGCGGTGCGGACGGCTCGGCGAGCGGGCTCGACACGGCGACCGGGATCGACCCGCGCCCGCCCACCGCCACGCTCGCGGCGCCCACGCCGGAGGTGGCCGCGACGGTCGCCGACAGCTGGGCCCAGCTGCGCAAGCGCGCCTCGGTGCTCAACCTCGTCGACGTCTCCGGCTCGATGAACGAGAAGGTCGCCGGCTCCACGCGCACCAAGCTCGCGGCCGCCAAGACCGCGGCCACCGCCGCGATGACCGTCTTCACCGACCGCGACCAGGTCGGTCTGTGGACCTTCGCCGGTGGCACCGGAAGCGGCCCGGACTGGACGGAGGTGGTGCCGGTCGGGCCGATGAGCGATCCGGTCGGCGGGACCTCCCGGCGGCAGGCCCTCGTCGCAGCGGTCGGCGTCCTCAGGCGAGCACCGCGAACACGGGGCTCTACGCCTCGATCGACGCGGCATACCAGGCGATGGCGGCTCGTCACCAGCCCGGCGAGGCGAGCGCGATCGTCGTGCTCACCGACGGGCGCAACGAGGCCACCGGCGGCCCCACCCTCGATGCCCTGCTGACCCGCATCGCGGCGACGCCCGAGCGGGAAATCCGGGTCGTCACCATCGCCTACGGTGCGAACGCCGACCGTGCGGTCCTCGCCCGGATCGCCCAGGCCAGCAAGGGCGCGGCCTACGTCGCGGCGACGCCGGAGGACATAGGCCGGATCTACGGCGAGGCGATGGCCAAGCTCTGAGGACTCCAATCGGCAGCGTCAGCGCCGGGTGGCGTCGTTGACCTCGCCGACGAGCTCCTCGATGACGTCCTCGAGGAAGACCACGCCGGTGACCACCCCGGCGTCGTCGACGACCCGCGCGAGATGGCTTCCGGTGCGCTGCATCGTGGCGAGCACATCCTCGACCTCGTCAGCAGCCCGCACCGTCGCCAACTGGCGAATTCGCTTGCGCTGCATCGGCTGTGCGTGCCGGGCGTCGTCGGCGTAGAGCACGTCCTTGAGGTGGACATAGCCGACGATCTGGTCGCCCTCGACCATCGGATAGCGCGAGAAGCCGGTCTTGGCGACGAGCCGCTCGACCTCGGCCGGCGTCACCGACCGCTGCACCGGCACGAGGCGAGCCAGCGGCACGGCGACGTCGGCGGCCAGCTTGTCGCTGAACTCCAGCGCCGAGCGCACCAGGCCCTGCCGCTCCTCCTCGAGCAGCCCCTCGCGGTGGCTCTCGGCGACGATGTGGGCGACCTCGTCGGGGGTGAAGGCCGAGGCGATCTCGTCCTTGGGCTCGATCCGGAACAGGTGCCGCACTAGGCCCTTGGCAACCCACTCCATGACCCGCACGACAGGCCGCAGCACGCGCGAGACGATGAGCAGCGGCGGCACGAGGACGAGCGCCCAGCGATCCGGCCCGGCGATCGCGAGGTTCTTCGGGATCATCTCGCCGACGACGACGTGCAGATAGACGACGACGAGCAGCGCACCGGCCAGGGAGACGGCGTCGACCCAGATCGGCGCGATGGGCAGCAGCGCGGCATACGGGTGGAGGATCTCGTGCAGCGCCGCCTCGGCGAGCGCGCCGAGCCCGACCGAGCACACGGTGATGCCGAGCTGCGCGGTGGCGAGCATCGATCCCATCTGCTCGAGGGCCTGCAGGCAGATCGCCGCCCGCTGACTGCCGGCGGCGGCCAACGGCTCGAGACTGGACCGGCGGGCCGCCATCGCAGCGAACTCGGCGCCGACAAAGAACGCGTTGGCGAACAGCAGGAACAGCGAGATCCACAGTGCCGCAGCGTGACTCATGGCGACACCCCCTCGTCGTCGGCAGCCGGCTCGGGGGCCGCGAGCGTCGGCACGGCGGTCACTCGCGCGACTCGACGGCCCTCCATGCGGGTGACGACGAGCTCCCAGCCGGGCAGCTCGACCCGGTCTCCGACGGCCGGGATCCGGCCGAGGGCGGCCATCACGAAGCCACCGAGGGTCTCGTATGCCGCGCCGTCGGGCACCGGCGCGCCGAGCCGGGCCCGCACCTCGTCGGGACGCCACATGCCCGGCAGCGACCACGACCCGTCACGCATCCGGCGCCCGTCCAGGCGTTGCCGATCGTGCTCGTCGGAGACCTCGCCGACGATCTCCTCGACGACGTCCTCGAGAGTGACCAGGCCGCTCGTGCCGCCGTGCTCGTCGAGGACGACCGCGATCTGCAGCCCGGCCGCGCGCAGCTCACGCAATAGCGCGTCGAGACGCATCGTGTCGGGCACGACTGCGTGGCGCACCATGAGGGCCGAGACGGGCACGTCGGCGCGGCGCTCGTGCGGCACGGCGACCGCCGCCTTGACGTGGACGATGCCGTCGACGTCGTCCCAGTCCTCGCCGATGACGGGGAAGCGCGAGTGGCCGGTATGCCGCGCCAGCTGCACGACGTCCTCGGCACTGGCGGTGCGCTCGATCGCCTGGGCCCGCACCCGTGGGGTCATGACGTCGGCCGCGGTGCGGTCGGCGAAGTCGAGCGACCGAGTCAGCCGCAGCGCGGTGGCGGGCTCGATGGTGCCGACCTCGGCGGACCGGCGGACCAGGCTGGCCAGCTCCTGGGGCGTTCGGGCCGCGGACAGCTACTCCTGCGGCTCGACCTTGACCAGGCGCAGGAAGGCATTGGCCGAGCCGTTGAGGACCGAGATGAGCGGCCGGGCGATGACCGAGAAGATCCGCACCGGCAGGGCGACGACCTTGGCCGTGGCCAGCGGCGCGGAGATGCCGAGGAACTGCGGCAGCAGCTCGCCGAAGACCATCGAGAAGACGGTGACGAGGACGAGTGCGAGGGTGGTGGCGACCGACTCGGCGGCCGCCGCCGGCAGCAGCCGCTCGAGCGGGCCGGCGAGCAGCCGGCCGATCGAGGGTTGGGCGAGATAGCCGACGACGAGGGTGGTCAGCGTGATCCCGACCTGGCAGGCCGACAGCTGGGTGGAGAGGCGACGCAGCGACTGCAGGACGGTGCGGGCCCGCTCGTCGCCGCCGTCGACCGCCTGCTGCACGGTCGGCCGGTCGAGCGCGACGAGCGAGAACTCGGTCGCAACGAAGAGCGCGGTGCCGACGGTGAGCACCACGGCGGCGAGGACGAGCAGCCATTCCCCCATAGTGCGGACCACGATATTCCGCTCCGGGGCTCCGGGCCGACCCTGAGCACACCCTGAAGGCGACCCTGGACCCCGTGCCGCGGGCACGCGGCATACCGGATCGGCTGGTTGAGTGAAGGCATGACAACCACTGCACCCGGGTCCCCGCCCGGTCTCCCCATCGCAGTCTCCGGACTGACCAAGCGCTTCGGTGCCTTCACCGCCGTCGACGGTCTCGACTTCACCGTGGAGCCCGGCCGGGTGACCGGCTTCCTCGGCCCGAACGGCGCCGGCAAGACGACGACGCTGCGGATGCTCCTCGGGCTGGTCCGCCCGACGTCCGGCAGCGCGACGATCGGCGGGCAGCGCTACCACGACCTGCGCAACCCCCTCGGCACCGTCGGGGCCGCGCTCGAGGCGACGAACTTCCACCCCGGCCGCAGCGGCCGCGACCATCTGCGCGTCCTCGCCGACGCCGGCGGCATCGACCACCGCCGGGTCGACGAGCTGCTCGAGCAGGTCGGCATCCCCGAGGCCGCCCGCAAGCGGGCCGGCGCCTACTCGATGGGCATGCGGCAGCGGCTCGGCCTCGCGGCGACCCTGCTGGGCGACCCCAAGGTGCTGCTCCTCGACGAGCCGTCCAACGGCCTGGACCCCGAGGGCATCCGCTGGCTGCGCGGCTTCCTGCGCCACCTCGCCGCCCAGGGCAAGACCGTCCTCGTGTCGAGCCACCTGCTCTCCGAGGTCGAGCAGACCGTCGACGACGTCGTCATCATCCACAACGGCACGAAGGCCGCCCAGGGCTCGGTCGACTCGCTGCGCGGCGAGCCGACCTCGCTGGTGCGCGCGGAGGACCGCGATGGGCTGCGCAGCGCGCTGCTCCTCGGCGGGCTGGAGGCCACCGACCACGCGAGCGGCGCCCTCGTCGTCCCGACCGGCGACCTGGGCCGGGTCGGCGCGCTCGCGTTCCGCGGCGGCATCCCGGTCACCGAGCTGCGCACGCTCGCCAGCGGGCTCGAGGAGCTCTACTTCCGGCTCACCGAGTCGCCGGACAACCGCAACCGCAACCTCGGCGCGGCGGCCGCACCCGGTATGCCGCCCGCGGGGCCGCCTGGCGCGCCACCCGGCGGGCCGGCAGCGCCGCGTGAGAAGGACGCCATCATCGGCATGGACAGGGGGAACGAGTGATGTTCGCGAATGCCGTCAAGGCCGAGCTCCGCAAGTTCTTCACCACCCGACTGTGGTGGGGCATGGGGCTGGGCGTGCTCGTCGCCGCCCTCGCCTTCACCGCGCTGAGCGCCCTCTTCCTCACCGACCCGGAGTTCGCGAAGCGATCCGGCATCGAGCAGGATGCCGCCAGCCTGGCCCAGAACGTCTACTCCTCGGGCATCCAGATCGCCTACGTCCTCACCCTGGCCATCGGCGTCATGTCGATCGGCAGCGAGTACCGGCACAAGACGATCACCGGCACCTTCCTGGCCAACCCGCGACGCCCCCAGGTGATGCTCGCCAAGGTGGTCTCGCTGCTCGGCATCGGCGCGTTCTACGGTCTGGTCTCACTGATCGGCAGCGTGAGCGTCGGCGCGACGATCCTCGCGATGCGCGGGTATGCCGCCTTCCCGGACGCCTCGGTGTTCCGGACCATGGGCCTCATGCTCCTGGTGCTCGGCCTGTGGGCGCTCATCTGGCTCGGCGCCGGCATCCTCATCCCCAACCAGGTCGCCGCGCTGATGATCGGCGTCGGGTCGGCGTTCGTCGTCGAGCCGATCCTGCAGCTCATCCTCCTGAACTACGAGTGGGGCCGCTCGATGCTGCGCTTCTTCCCGGGCGTCGCGACGAGCACGGTGCTCAGCCCCAGCGCACCGCCCGGCATGAGTCTGCTCCCGTGGTGGGGTGGCGCCCTCGTCCTCGTCGGGTATGCCGCCCTGATGTCCGGCGTCGGCACGCTGCTCACCACCCGGCGCGACATCAGCTGAGCCGCACCGCGGCATACCGGCTCCGGTGGTACGGCGGCCCGCCCGGTTCGGGAACCGGGCGGGCCGCCTGTCCGTGGCATCACCCGGGGGCTAGGCTGGAAGCCCCGGCGAGTGGGGCTTGCCGGTGTTGCCGTATCGCAGCGGCGTCAGCGTCGACGACACGAAAGAGGCGAGGCACCCGTGCCAGACCAGGCCAGCAACCCGATTGCCGCCTTCGGACCGAACGAGTGGCTCGTGGACGAGCTCTACGAGCAGTACACGAAGGACAAGAGCTCGGTCGACAAGGCATGGTGGGAGTTCTTCGCCGACTACCGCCCGGAGCACTCGAGCGCGCCGACCTCCGGCAACGGCGCTCCCGCTGCTGCTCCGGTGGAGCCGAAGGCCGAGGCCAAGGCACCCGAGCGCGACGCGACCCCGAACACCGGCCCGGACCGCGCGGTCGCCGACAAGTCCGCCGAGTCGGCCGCCGCCGACAACAAGGCGCCCGCCGCCGCCCCGAGCCCGGCCGCCGCGCCCAAGCCGGCAGCCACGCCGGCCGAGCACCCCCGCACGTCGGCGGCTCCCGGTCAGCCGACGCCGCGGGACATCCCAGCACCGCCGGCAGCGCAGGCCCAGAGCGAGGCGCAGACCCGGCCACTGCGCGGCCCGGCCGCCCGAGTCGTGACGAACATGAACGCCTCGCTCGAGGTCCCCACCGCGACGAGCGTGCGCTCGGTGCCGGCCAAGCTGCTCATCGACAACCGGGTCGTCATCAACAACCACCTGGCCCGCAGCAGGGGCGGCAAGGTCTCCTTCACCCACATCATCGGCTACGCGCTGGTCAAGGCCCTCGGCGTGATGCCCGAGATGAACCAGGCCTTCGCCGAGCAGGATGGCAAGCCGGTCGTCGTGCTGCCCGCCCACGTCAACCTCGGCCTCGCGATCGACCTGGCCAAGCCGGACGGCACCCGCCAGCTGCTCGTGCCGTCGATCAAGTCCGCCGAGACGATGGACTTCGCGCACTTCTGGGCGGCCTACGAGGAGATCGTCAAGAAGGCGCGCGCCGGCAGCCTCGCGGTGACCGACTTCCAGGGCACGACGATCAGCCTCACCAACCCGGGCACGATCGGCACGGTCCACTCGGTGCCGCGGCTGATGCCCGGCCAGGGCGCGATCATCGGCGTCGGGGCGATGGAGTACCCCGCCGAGTGGGCCGGCGCCTCGCAGGAGACGCTCAACCGCAACGCGGTGTCCAAGATCCTCACCCTCACCTCGACCTACGACCACCGGATCATCCAGGGCGCGCAGAGCGGCGACTTCCTGCGGATCGTCCACCAGCTGCTGCTCGGTGCCGAGCGCTTCTACGACGAGATCTTCGAGAGCCTGCGGATCCCCTACGAGCCGATCCGCTGGGTCCAGGACGTCGACACCAGCCACGACGACGACATCAACAAGGTCGCCCGGGTGCAGGAGCTCATCCACGCCTACCGCGTCCGCGGCCACCTGATGGCCGACACCGACCCGCTGGAGTACCGCCAGCGCCGGCACCCCGACCTCGACGTCACCCAGCACGGGCTGACCCTCTGGGACCTGGACCGGTCCTTCGCGACCGGCGGCTTCGGCGGCGCGCCCTTCCTCAAGCTGCGCAAGATCCTCGGCGTGCTGCGCGACTCCTACTGCCGCACTGTGGGTGTCGAGTACATGCACATCCAGGACCCTGACCAGCGTCGATGGATCCAGGACAAGATCGAGCGGCCGCACGAGAAGCCCAGCCGCGACGAGCAGATGCGCATCCTGCGTCGGCTCAACGCCGCCGAGGCCTTCGAGACCTTCCTGCAGACGAAATTCGTCGGCCAGAAGCGCTTCTCCCTCGAGGGCGGCGAGTCGGCGATCGCGCTGCTCGACCGGATCCTGTCCTGCGCGGCCGAGAAGCAGCTCGACGAGGTGTGCATCGGCATGCCGCACCGCGGCCGGCTCAACGTGCTGGCCAACATCGCCGGCAAGGCGCCGGGTCAGATCTTCCGCGAGTTCGAGGGCAAGGCCGACCCGAAGTCGGTCCAAGGCTCCGGCGACGTGAAGTACCACCTCGGCACCGAGGGCACCTTCGTCGCCGAGGACGGCAGCTCGACCAAGGTCTACCTCGCCGCCAACCCGAGCCACCTCGAGGCGGTCAACCCGGTGCTCGAGGGCATCGTCCGGGCCAAGCAGGACCGACTCAACCTCGGCGGCGAGGCCTTCACCGTGCTGCCGATCCTGCTGCACGGCGACGCGGCCTTCGCCGGCCAGGGTGTGGTCGCCGAGACGCTGCAGCAGAGCCAGCTGCGCGGCTACCGCACGGGCGGCACGATCCACGTCATCGTCAACAACCAGGTCGGCTTCACGACCGCCCCGTCGGCCTCCCGGTCCTCGGTCTACTCCACCGACGTCGCCCGGATGATCCAGGCGCCGATCTTCCATGTCAACGGCGACGACCCCGAGGCCTGCGTCCGGGTGGCCGAGCTGGCCTTCGAGTTCCGCGAGGCCTTCCACAAGGACGTCGTCGTCGACATGGTGTGCTACCGCCGGCGCGGTCACAACGAGGGCGACGACCCGTCGATGACCCAGCCGCTCATGTACACCCTCATCGAGGCCAAGCGCTCGGTCCGCAAGCTCTACACCGAGTCGCTCATCGGCCGCGGCGACATCTCCGTCGAGGACGCCGAGGCCGCGCTGCGCGACTATCAGCAGCAGCTCGAGCGGGTCTTCCTCGAGACCAAGGCGGCCACCGCCGACCACAGCCCCACGCCCACGGCATACGGCGACGAGCGGTCCGACGTCGTCGGACACGGCGGGCTGGAGAAGCCGACCGCCCAGGTGCAGGACGACGCCGCCCGGCACCGCGACGCCTCCCACACGGCGATCTCGCCGGAGATGCTCGCCCGGCTCGGCGAGGTGTGGACCCAGCCGCCGGCCGGCTTCACCGTCCACCCCAAGCTCAAGCAGCTCATGGAGCGGCGCACCGCGATGGTCCGCGAGGGCGGGATCGACTGGGGCATGGGCGAGCTGCTCGCGTTCGGCTCGCTGCTCATGGAGGGCACGCCGGTCCGGCTGGCCGGCCAGGACAGCCGCCGCGGCACCTTCGTGCAGCGGCACGCCGTGCTCATCGACAAGTCGACGGCCGAGGAGTGGACCCCGCTGCTCTACCTGCAGGAGGGGCAGGCCAAGTTCTGGGTCTACGACTCCCTGCTGTCGGAGTATGCCGCGATGGGCTTCGAGTACGGCTACTCGGTCGAGCGACCGGATGCCCTCGTGCTCTGGGAGGCCCAGTTCGGCGACTTCGCCAACGGCGCCCAGACGATCGTCGATGAGTTCATCTCCTCCTCCGAGCAGAAGTGGGGCCAGCGCAGCTCGGTCGTGCTGCTGCTGCCGCACGGCTACGAGGGCCAGGGTCCGGACCACTCGTCCGCGCGGATCGAGCGCTACCTGCAGCTGTTCGCCGAGGACAACATGACGATCGCCTACTGCTCGACCCCGGCGAGCCACTTCCACCTGCTCCGGCGCCAGGCCTACGCCCGGCCGCGCAAGCCGCTCATCGTCTTCGCCCCGAAGTCGATGCTCCGGCTCAAGGCGGCCAGCTCGATGCCCGAGGACTTCACCACCGGCGGCTTCCGCCCGGTGCTGCCCGACACCCGCGAGCTCACCGGGGTCACCCGGGTGCTGCTCGCCTCGGGCAAGGTCGTCTGGGAGCTCGAGGCCGAGCGGGACAAGCGCGGCGACACCCAGACCGCGATCCTGCGGGTCGAGCAGCTCGCGCCGATCCCCGCCGAGGAGCTGGCCACCCAGCTGCGGCTCTACCCCGATGCCGAGGTGGTGTGGGTGCAGGACGAGCCGCAGAACCAAGGCGCCTGGCCGTTCATGGCGCTCGGCCTGCCCGAGCTGCTCGCCGAGCAGGACGAGCGCCGGCCGCTGCGGGTCGTCGCCCGCCGGGCCTCGGCGTCGCCGGCGACCGGCTCGCACAAGAAGCACGAGGTCGAGCAGGCCGACCTGCTGGCCCGCGCCTTCGATCGCTGACGGCACCGGCATACCCCATGCCGGTGCCGGAGTTCGTCCTCGAGCTGCGCCGGCACGTCGGCCACGCCCCGCTGTGGCTCATCGGGTCGACGGCCGTCGTGCTGCGCGAGATCGACGGCGCCCCGCACGTGCTCCTCGTCCGGCGGGCCGACACCGGCGGCTGGTCTCCGGTGACCGGCATCGTCGACCCCGGCGAGGGTCCCTACGAGACCGCGGTGCGCGAGTGCCGTGAGGAGGCCGGCGTCGAGGTCGTCGCCGAGCGGCTGGTCTGGGTGCGCCCGACCGGAATGGTCAGCTATCCCAACGGCGACCGCAGCCACTACCTCGACCACACCCTGCGCTGCCGGTGGGTCTCCGGCGAGCCGCACGTCGCCGACGACGAGAACCTCGACGCCCGGTGGTGGCCGGTGACCGGGCTGCCCGAGCTGCGCGGCGAGTTCGCCGAGCGGGTCGCCGTCGCCCTTGCCGACCAACCCGAGACGCGACTGGGCTGACGGCCAGCCGCGTCGGCCGGGCCGCCCTGGTTCGATAGCCTCCGGGTGTGTACTTCACCGACCGAGGCATCGAGGAGCTGGCCGCCCGGCGCGGCGGGGAGCAGGTGAGCCTCGAGTGGCTCGCCGAGCAGCTGCGGGCCTTCGTCGACCTGCATCCCGAGTTCGAGACCGCGGTCGACCGGCTCGCGACCCATCTGGCCCGGCTCGACGACGAGGACGAGTGAGCATGACCGAGCTCCACGACGAGGACCACGCGCTGCCCGAGTTCACGCCGAGCGCCGGCGCGCAACCCGACGCTCAGGGCCGCCGCGACCTCGCGCTGTGCTTCGTCGGCGACTCGCTGACCGTCGGCTACGGCGATCCCAAGGCACTCGGCTGGGTGGGCCGGGTCGTGAGCCGCACCCAGCACCCCGATCTGGACCTCACGGCATACAACCTCGGCGTCCGCGGTCAGGACTCCGGCGACGTCGCCGCCCGCTGGAAGGCCGAGGGTATGCCGCGCTGGGTCGGCCACGCCGAGCGCCGCCTCGTCGTCTCGGTGGGCCATGGCGACGTCACCGGGGGGATGACGACGGCCCGCTCCCGGCTCAACCTCGCCAACGTGCTCGACGAGGCGAGCTCCAAGGGCATCGCGACCTTCGTCGTCGGCCTCACCCCGACCCTCGACACCGGGCTCAACAGCCGGATCGAGGCGCTCGCGCAGGCCCAGGCCGACGTCTGCGTGCGACGTGGGGTGACCTACGTCGACTGCTTCCACCCGCTCATCGCGCACGAGCAATGGCGTGGCGACCTCGCCGCCGGCGACGGCGTCCACCCCGGTCAGGCCGGCTACGGGCTGCTCGCCTGGCTGGTCCTGCACGGTGGGTGGCCCACCTGGCTGCAGCTCGGCTGAGCCCCCAAGCGCCGAGAGCGGTCAGACGCCGACCGGCTCGGCCTCCTCGGCCTGCATCGCGGTGATGAGGGCGTACTCGGCGACCCGGATGAGCACCCGCTTGACCATCTCGCGGTTGCGGGCATCCACCTCGAGGATCGGCGTGCCCGGCGGCAGGGCCAGGGCCGAGGCGATCTCGAGCAAGGGGTAGCGGTGCGAGCCCTCGAAGTGGTTGACGGCGACGACGAAGGGGATCTGCTTGCCCTCGAAGTAGTCGATCGGGGCGAAGGCATCGTCGAGCCGCGCGGGGTCGACGAGCACGACCGCGCCGATCGCCCCCACGCACAGGTCGTCCCACATGAACCAGAAGCGCTGCTGGCCTGGGGTGCCGAAGAGATAGAGGACGAGATCCTCGGCCAGGGTGATCTTGCCGAAGTCCATCGCCACCGTCGTCGTGCCCTTGTCCGGCGTCACGGAGAGGTCGTCGACATGCGTCGACTCGTCGGTGACCAGCGCCTCGGTGCGCAGCGGCACGATCTCGGAGATGGTGCCGACGAGCGTCGTCTTGCCGACGCCGAAGGCGCCCGACACGACGATCTTGGTCGACGCGACTCTAGAGGTTGCGGAGACCACTGAGGGTCCTTTCGATGAGCGATCGGCGATCGTGGGCCGACGCGGCGGTGGACATGGTCTGTTGGACCTCGACGAAGCCCTGGGCGGCCAGATCGCCGACCAGGACCCGGACGACACCGATCGGGAGCGCCTCGTAGGCAGAGATCTCCGCGATCGAGCGGTGGTGGCAGGAGCGGGCGACCCGGCCGAGCGGCGTGTCGGGCCAGTGCCGCTGCCCGGTCGGCAGCAGCTCGATGGTCGCCTCGACGGGGAAGGCGACGGTCGGTCGGGTCCGCCCGCCGGTGAGTGTGAACGAGCGGACCGCCCGAGCGACCGGGTAGTCGACGAGGTCGTCCTCAAAGGCCACGGGAGACCTGCTAGCCGCGCCGGGCGCTCGCCTGGACCATCGCCCCCACGCGATCCACGAGCAGGGCCATCTCATAGCCGACCTGGCCCAGGTCGGCGCCGGCGTGGGTCAGCACGGCGAGGTTGGAGCCGTCGCCGACGCTCATGAGCAGCAGGTAGCCGTTCTGCATCTCGACGATGGTCTGCAGCACGGCACCACCCTCGAAGAGCCGGGTCGCCCCGACGGCCAGGCTGGACAGCCCGGAGGAGACCGCCGCGATCTGCTCGGCCCGGTCCTCCCAGAGGTCCGGATTGGCGGCCATGAGCAGCCCGTCGGCGGAGACGAGCACGGCGTGGGCGACGCCCGGCACGTCCTCGACGAACTTTGCGGCGACCCAGTCGAGGCGACGGGGCTCGGAGAAGGTGGGGGCGGCAGACATCGGGATCACGCTCCGGGCGAGGAGGACGAGGGGGACGAGGTGGCGTTGGCCGAGTCGTGGCGGCCGCGGGAGACACCGGCGGCGTGGGCGCTGAGCCGCTGCCGGAGTGCCTCAGGATCGCGCACGACCGGCTGGTGGGCTGCGCCGTCGACGCTGCCCGGCACCGGGCGGTTGCCGCGCTGGCGGATCGGCAGACCGGAGGCCGTGTGGGTCGGCGCAGCGGGCTTGACCGCCTGTCGGCTCCACGCGTCGTCGGCCGGCGGCTCGGTCGGAGCCGGTCGGCTGGTCCGCGGGTCCCCCATCACGAGGGTCAGCGGGGCGGGGGTCGGCGCGGTGGCGGCCACGACCGCCGGAGGCGGGGTCACCGGCTCCCGGCGCGGCAGGTCGGTGGGCGGCACTGCGCTGGCAGCGGGGGCACCCGGGGTCACCGGTGCGGCTGGTGCTGGTGCCGGCGCGACGGCGGGCGACGCGGACGGCTCGGCGACCGGCGCAGGCACCCGCTGCGGCAGCGGCGTCACCGGAACGGGCGCGCTCACCCGCTGCGGCAGCGGGCTCCCGGCTGCCGGGGCGGTGGCAGCGGCCGGCGCGATCGGGGCCACCGGCGGGACGGGCGCCATTGGCGCGGCCGGCTCGGCGGGCGCGACGGGCGCGACGGCCGGCTGAGCGGGGGGGAGGACCGGCTCGGCGACCGGGGCAGGCACCCGCTGTGGCAGGGGCTGCCGCTCAGTGGGCGGACTCGCCGGTGCGGGCACCACCACGGGCCGCTCCACGGCCGCCGGTGCGGGCACCACCACGGGCCGCTCCACGGCCGCCGGCGCAGGCACCACCGCGGGCGGTTGGGCGGGCGCGAGCTGCGCCGGCATACCGGTTGGTGCAGGCTCGGCGACCGCCTCGGCGACCGGCACGGCCGCGACCGGCACGGCCGCGACCGGCACGGCCACAACAGGCTCAGCCACAACAGGCTCAGCCTCAACAGGCTCTGCCACAACAGGCTCAGCCTCAACCCGGGCGACCTGGCCGGCTGGCCCGGTGAGCACACTCGGGGGCAGCGCGACCGAGGCCGTGATGCCGCCCCAGTCGTTGGTGTCCAGCTCGACCGTGAGCCCGTGTCGACGGGCCAGGCGAGACACGACGTAGAGGCCCATCCGGCGGGCCGTCTCGGCCGTCGGCTCGCCCGGTGCACGCAGCTCGGCGCGGAGGCGCTCGAGGTCCTGGGCCTTGATGCCCAGCCCGGCGTCGGTCACCGACAGCGACACTCCCGCCCCGGCCGGCACGGCGGCGACCGTCACGTCGGTCGTGGGCGGCGAGAAGGAGAGCGCATTGTCGACGAGCTCCGCGACGATGTGCACGACGTCCGGCACGGCAGTGCCGTCGATGAGGTGCGGCAGATCGGCCTCGAGCCGCACCCGCTGATAGTCCTGCACCCCGCCGAGCGCGGCCATCAGCGTGTCGTGGACGCTCAGCGGCGTGGCACTCGCGGCCCGCGACGGCGCGTCGGCGAGCACGACGAGGCTCTGCGCGTTGCGGCGCATCCGGGAGGCGAGGTGGTCGAGCTTGAAGAGGCTCTCCAGCCGCTGCGGGTCCTGCTCGTCGCGCTCGAGGTGCTCGATGACACCCAGCTGCTGGTTGACCAGCGAGGTGTTGCGCCGCGACAGGGTGGTGAACATGTCGGCCACCCGGGATCGCGACTCGGCCTCGTCGGCGGCGAGCCGCAGCGCCTGCCGGTGCAGCGAGTCGACCGCGCGAGCGAGCTGCCCGGTCTCCTCGGTCGTCGACACGGCGATCGGCTCGGCCGTGGGCAGCTCGCCGCCGAGACGGATCTGGCGCAGCTCGGCAGGCAACCGCTCGTTGGCCACCTCAAGGGTCTCGTCGTGCACGGTGCGGATCGACCGAACGATCCGCCGGGCGACGAGGGCGGCCAGGCCGATCGCGACGAGGAAGGCGAGCGAGGAGGCGATGAGGGTGGCCGTGGCTTGGCGCAGCGCGCTGGCGGCACTGTCGGCGAAGGAGCGCTCGAGGTCGCTCACCAGTGCCGGGATGAGCGCGTCGTAGGGGGCGATCGACCGGCTGCTCATGCTCGGCGCGACCCCGAGCACCGACGTCTGCACGCGCTGCTCGTTGGCGTTGAGCAGGAACAGCAGGCGGGCGTCGAGTCCGGTCTGGTCCACCATCCGGGTGAGCGCGAGGTTCTCCGCGCCGTACTGGCTGAACAGCCCACTGGCGTCCTCCGGGATCACGCCGGTGGAGCCGATCTCCATCTGCTGCTTGCTCAGCGCGAGGTGCGCCTGGACCGCCAGGTCGAGCGCCTGCAGCCGGGTGTCGGTCACGCCGGGCCGCCGGGACAGCAGGGCGGTGAGCTTGGAGACGTCGCCGGCGACGAGGGTGGCCACCGCTTGCGCGTCGGCCTTGAGGAGGAAGCCGAGGCCACGCTGGGCCAGCTCGGTCTCGTGCAGCGTGTGGTCGATGAGGGCTGCGACGTCGGGGTCCAGGGCCGTGCTCCCGCGGACCTGCTGCAGCTCGGCGGCCCGAGTGCCGACGACTGCCAGCGCGGACTGGAAGGCGGGGTCCGAGACGCTCTCGGTGCGTTGCGAGACGACCGCGAGCTGCTCGATCGCGGACTGGTAGCGGGTGGCCGGGCCGAGCACTGCCGCCTGCCGCGCCGTGTCCGTGCTGCGCTGATAGCTGCTGTATGCCGCGAGCACGTTCCATCCGGTCAGCGCGGCGGCCAGCGCGAGGGGGGCCACGAGGACCATGGCCACCTTGGCGCGGATCGGCAGATTGGAGATCGACAGGGGGGGCCGCGGCCGGTCGGTCGATGCGCTGGGCTCGCGTTGCTCCATGGCAGAACTCCTGAGAGAGGGAACGTGGGGGCCGTCAGCCGGCGAGGGCAGCGGGGGCGGAACCGTGGCCCTCGATGAGCGCGATGAGTCGCTCGAACTGCAGGTGCGTGCGGGCCAGCGTGTTCTCGCTGCGCGGCAGCACCGCCCAGAGGAAGATGTAGGGCTTGCTCGGCAGGGGCCGGTAGAAGTGGAACAGGTCCCCCATGACGATCATGATCTCCTCGACGACCGAGCTGCAGGCCATCGCCGCCGCGAGCATCTGCTGCGAGCGCACGACGTCCGTGCAGCCGATGGCGATGACGTCAAGGTTGCCGGTCGTGGGGGTCCCGTCCTGCGAGCTGGCGTCCATGAGCATGCCGGTGGACGAGTCGATGAGACACACCGCCCAGGCACCCAGCTCGCCGCGGATGTGGTCGAGGATCTGCTGACGGGATGCGTCCATGATGCTGAGCTGCCTTCCGGTGGGGCCGAGGACCGAGCGTGCCGCGCTCATCGGGTGGGTGTGATCCATGCGCCGACCTTGTCCGGGTTCGCCTCCACCCAGGCCTTGGCGGCCTGTTCGGGGGACACGTGATCACGATCGATCGCGCGGGCGACGGAGTTCTGGTCGTTGTTCGTCCAGCTGAAGTTCTGGACCAGGGTCACGGCGGGGGAACCGGATGACATGAAGCGGGTCGAGGCCATCTTCGTGAGGGCCAGCTGCGGGTAGTCGCACCGGAAGCCGCCGTTCTGGGCGCATTCCGGCTTCTTGGAGTCGTAGACCGGCAGCTTGACCCGGACCAGCTTGAGGTCGCTGAAGATCCACTGCGGGGCGTAGAAGTAGACGAGCAGGGGTCGGCGGTGGCGCTCGGAGTCCTGCAGCGATCGGATCAGCTCGGCCTCGGTCGGCACGGACACGACGTTGAAGTCCAGGCCAAGGTTGGCCAGCAACGGGTTGTTGTTCGAGACGAGGGTCGGATCGGTCGAGAGCAGCTGACCCTTGCCGCCGGACTGCGGAGTCACGAAGAGCGAGGAGTACGTGTTGAGGTTCTCCCACCGGGTCAGCTCCGGGTGCTCCTTGGCCAGCCACGGCGGGAGGTACCAGCCGAGGGTGGCGTCGCCGCCGGTGAGGCCCGCGTCGACGACGGTCTTGCGCACCTGCGTGTACTGCTCGACGAAGTCGGCCTGACCCCACACCTCGGGGATCACGTCGACCCGTCCCTCCTCCATGCTGTGCCAGTTCTCCGTCGCGGCGACGCCGACGAAGTCGACCTGACAGCCCAGGCGGGTCTTGGCGACGTAGCCGAGCACCTGGGCGTTGGCGAGCGAGCCGGTCCACGGATTGACCGCGATGTTGAGCCGACCGCAGGGCGCGCTGGCGGTCTGCGAGGTCGGGGCGGCGCAGCCGCTGAGAGCGACGACAACGAGCAGAGCGACGGCTGCCCAGGGCAGCCGCAGACGACGGACCATCATGAAGATGAAGCCCTTCCAGGGGAAGTGAAGGACCGAGCTGAGGGTGGTACGACAGTACGAGCCCGACCCGGTGCCGCGCGTCGGCCGAACGGGCGAACCGGTGGTCCTCCCAACCGTCATCTGGTTGCTTCCTCGACTGACGCGATATATCGTGTTAAACGCGATATAGCGCGAGATAGGAGCGGTGATGTCCGAGCAGTGGCAGGTCGAGGGACCCAAGGTCATCGAGGTCGGCGGCGACGAGGAGCCCGTGCTGGGGCTGACGGTGAGCATCGTCGGAGGGCGGGTCGACGTGCTCGCCCACGACCCGGCAGACGGCAGCGGCGCCACCGTCGAGGTGAGCGAGGTATCCGGGTCGGCGCTCACCGTGCGCTGGGACGGCCGAAAGCTGTCCATCCACCAGGGCGCGGACACCTGGGAGAGCCTGCGTCGGCTGGTCGGCGGCCACTCCGACCGCGCGGTCGTCAGCGTGTCAGTGCCGTCGACCGCGGCCACCAAGGTCAACACGGTGAGCGCCGCTGCCGTCGTCTCCGGCCTGCGTGCCGATCTCCGGGTCAACACCGTGTCGGGCACGCTCACCGTGTCCGACGTCGTCGGCAGCACGTCCGTCAACACGGTGAGCGGAGCGGCCGAGTGCTCCGGTCTGCGCGGCAGCGCGAAGCTCAACACGGTCTCCGGCGGGATCACCATGCACACCAGCGAGGTGCCCACCGCGGCCGTCAACACGGTGAGCGGCGAGGTCGTCCTCGACCTGCTCAACGGCGCCGCCGACGTGTCGTCGAGCTCGGTCTCGGGGGATGTCACGATCCGCCTGCCGTTCTCCGGGTATGCCGTTCGGGCCACCTCGCTGTCCGGCCAGGTCGTCGTCGACGGGCAGCAGCTGCAACGCCGCTCGGCCCGCGACGGCGCCAGCCTCCGCGAGGGCGACGAGTCGCTGCAGCTCAAGACCTCCTCCGTGTCCGGCAACGTCGTCGTCCTGCGCCGCGCGGAGGCCGCCGGTCCGCAAGACTCCGTGCCCTACCCACAGGACGCGCGATGAGTCCGGTCTTCGCCCACGGTCAGCTCCGGCTCTACCTCTTGGCGCTGCTCACCGACGGTCCGCGGCATGGCTACGAGGTGATCCAGGACCTCGAGGGCCGGTTCCACGGGCTCTACTCCCCCAGCGCCGGCACGATCTACCCCCGGCTCGCCAAGCTCGAGGAGGAGGGCCTCGTCGAGCGCACCGACGAGGGCCGGAAGGCGACCTACCGGATCACCGCGGCCGGCCGGGATGAGGTCCTCGAGCGCGCCGAGGAGATCGCCGCCCTGCAGGCCGATCTCGACCTGTCGGTGACCCACCTGGCTGACCAGGTGCGCACGACGGTACGTCGGCAGACCGCCGACCTGCGCTCCGAGCTGAGGGCGGCCGCCCGGCAGGCCCGCAGCTCGGCTCGCCCCGCGACCGGATCGTGGGAGGGGAGCCGGCCCGGCGATGGGGCCGCGTCTCGCCTCGGCCACGGCGCCGTGTGGACCGACCCTGCCAGCGGCTGGATCGCCCTCGAGCAGGCGATGACCGAGCTGCGCTCCTCGGCCCGTCGGCAGTGGCGGCGACGCGAGCTCACCGCGGCCCAGGTCGAGGAGATCGTCGCGATCCTCACCGAGGCGGGGACTCGGATCGGGGCGGTCCTGGACAAGCGGTCCGGCGCCCACCGAGGCTGAGTCGAGGCTCCCGTAGGCTGACCGGGTGAGCGATGCCGCGCCGACCCCGCCCGCGAGCCCGGCCCGGACCGGCCGACCCAGGCTGGTCGCTGCGGCGGTCTGCGCGCTCGAGGCGCTGGTGCTCGCCGGCTTTGCCGCCTACTACCTCGTCCAGCTCGCCGGCGGCTCGCCCGACCCGACCCGGGTGACCACCGAGGCTGCCCTCATCGTGCTCTTCGCGGTCGGACTCGCGGTGCTGGCCCGGCTCTGGCTCATCGGCTCGGGGTGGGCCGGCACGCCGACCGTCGTGTGGCACCTGCTGCTCGTCCCGGTCGTCGTCGCGATGGCCCAGTCAGGGCAGCCGGTCGTGGCCCTCGCCCTGGGCGCGGCGGTCGTCCTGGCGATCGGCGCGACCATCCAGGCTCGAGAGGCCTCGTGAAGCTCAGCCGGCCCGGCGGGCCCGAGCGTTGCGTCGCTTGAGCGCCCGGCGCTCGTCCTCGGACAGTCCACCCCACACGCCGGCGTCCTGACCGGACTCCAGCGCCCACTTGAGACACGTGTCGATGACGTCGCAGCGACGACAGACAGCCTTGGCCTCCTCGATCTGCAGGATCGCCGGGCCGGTGTTCCCGATCGGGAAGAACAGCTCGGGGTCCTCATCGAGGCAGGCAGCGCGGTCGCGCCAGTCCATCGGGATGTGCTCCTTGTTCGGCAGGTCATGCGTCTGGGGGCGGTGCAGTATCGGGTCGAATCGGTCGAATCTGGGCCATCGCCTCGGGGTCGCCGAGACACTGGAGGATCAGTCGTGCAGCGATCGGTGGGAGAGAGGCGGTCGTCGGTCGGAGTGATGTCGGGAGGCCCGCACCGTTGAGAGACCAAGCGGAGATTCTTCCCTACCAGGCTCGCGCTGGCAACGGGAGATGCGTCACGTTTGTTCCGACGGCCCCGGGTCGTGCTCGATCGACGCCCGACGGTCAGCCCGGGAGTCGGCGCAACCGCGCGGTGAAGCGCACCGCCGTCCCGTGCGGATCGCGCGCCGACCAGGTGATCGTGCCGCGCAGGTCCTGGACGAGCGACTGGACGATCTGAGCGCCCAGCCCGGTCGAGGGCAGCCGCCCGCCCGACAGCCCCACCCCGTCGTCGCTGATCGTCACGGTGAGCCGGTCGGCAGACTCCCCCGGGTCGCCGCCCTCGGTGCCGGCCACGCGGCATACCTCGATGAGCACCTCACCCCCGGTGCCGCCCACGCCGTGCTCGACGGCGTTCTGCACGAGCTCGCTCACCACCATCGCCAGCGCGGTGGCGTCCTCGGCCCGCACCCGTCCGAAGGACCCCACCCGGCGCGGCGTCACCGGCCGCGACCCGGTGGCCACCTCGACGACCGCGCGGACGGCGGTGTCGGCGACCGCGTCGAAGTCGACCGTCTCGTCGAGCCCCTGGCTGAGCGTGTCGTGGACCAGCGCGATGGTGCCGACCCGGCGCACCGCCTCGGACAGCGCCGCCCGGCCCTGGGCATCGGGCATCCGGCGCGCCTGCAGCCGCAACAGCGCCGCGACCGACTGGAGGTTGTTCTTGACCCGGTGGTGGATCTCGCGGATCGTCGCGTCCTTGGTCATCAGCTCCTGCTCGCGACGGCGCAGCTCGGAGATGTCCCGCACGACGATGAGCGCGCCGATCCGCTGCCCTGACTCGGTGAGCGGGATCGCGCGCATCGACACGACCTGCCCGGCGTTGGTGACCTCGGTGCGCCACGGCTGCCGGCCGGTGAGCACGAGCGGCAGGCCCTCGTCGACCGGTCCGGTGTCGCGCAGGACCGACGTGACGAGCTGGGCCAACGAGGCGCCGAGGATCTCGCCGACGTGGCCGAGCCGGTGCAGCGCCGAGACGGCGTTCGGCGTGGCGTAGCCGATGACCCCCTCGACGTCCAGCCGGATCACCCCGTCACCGACCCGCGGGGCGCCACGACGCAACCCGGTCGGCGCGGTCGGGTGCGGGAACTCCCCCGCCGACACCATCCGGAAGAGCGCGTCGGCGGCCGCGAGGTAGGTGAGCTCGAGCCGCGAGGGCGTGCGCATCATCGACAGGTTGGTATGCCGCGTGAGCACGGCGATCGCGCGACCGTCCCGCACGACCGGGATGGTCTCCTCGCGGACCGGGGTGTCGTCGGCCCACTCGCTGTCCCGGTCGCGGACGATCCGCCGCTCGGTGTAGGCGGCCTCGAGCAGCCGGGCCCGGGTCCGGGTCGCGGCCCGCTCGACCTGGTCGCGGAAGTAGACCGTCTGTCCGGTCGTCGGCCGGACGTGCGCCACGGCGCGCCACTGCACCGACGAGCCCCGGACCCACAGGACGAGGTCGGCGAACGAGAGGTCCGAGATGAGCTGCCAATCCGAGACGAGCAGTCGCAGCCACTCGGCGTCGGCGGCAGGCAGCGCGGCATACTCATCGATGAGCTCGACGAGAGTGGCCACCCGCGCGCGCTAGTCGCTCGGCGCCGCCGTCCGGACGAAGGCACGCAGGGTGCGCAACGCCACGGACAGCGCCGCGATGTTGGCCTGGTCGAGCCGCAGGATCGCCTGCAGTCCGGACCGGGCCCGGTCCAGGGCGTCGGCGTTGGCCGAGGTCCACTGACCGAAGCGGGCCTTGGCCACTGCTCGCTCGTCCTGTTCGCCCTCGGGCGCCTGGGACCCGGCGAGCACCGCCCGGGTCAGCCCGTCGAGCACGGCGTAGAGATCGTCGCGCAGGGCACCACGGGCCAGCGACTCCCACCGGTCGTCACGCGGCAGCTGGGACACCCGGAAGAGCATGTCGTCGATGCCGAAGCGCTCGGACGCGTGGTAGTAGACCCGCAGGGCCTCCTCGACCGACTCGCCGGTGTCGCTCGCGATCTCGACGATGTCGAGCATCGAGTAGACGTCGAGCAGGCTGGCCGCCTGGACGGCTAGCTCGGCCGGCACACCGAGTGCGGTGAGCTCCTCGGCCCGCCGCTCGAGCCGGCGACGCTCCGAGCCCTGGAGCACCTCAGGCACCGTCGGGGCCAGCCGCTGGACCGGCCCCTGGAAGCGCTCGATGTCGGCAGCGACGTCGATGCCGGAGGGCCGGTTGGTGAGCAGCCAGCGGACCGCCCGGTCGAGGAGCCGGCGGAACTCGAGATAGAGGGTCGTCTGCACCGACGTCGGCACGACGTTGTCGAGCGCCTCGACCTGGGCGACGTAGTCGGCCAGCCCGAAGACCTCGCGGCAGACGACGAAGGCCCGGGCGATCTGCTCGGCGCTGGCCCCGGTCTCCTCGTGCGCCCGGAAGGCGAAGGTGATGCCGCCGCGGTTGACCATCGAGTTGACGACGCCGTTGACGATGATCTCGCGGCGCAGCGGATGCTGGTCGAGCCCCGCGGCATACTCACGACGGATCCGCTCCGGGAAGTAGGCCTCGAGGGTCGCCCGGAACCACGGGTCGTCGGCGAGTGAGGTGGCCTGCAGCGCTGCCTTGAGGTCGAGCTTCGCGTAGGCGACGAGAACCGAGAACTCGGGCGAGGTGAGTCCCCGGCCGTTGGTCTGCCGGCCGGCGATCTCGGCGTCGCCGGGCAGGTACTCGATGGCCCGGTCGAGGTCGGCGTGCTGCTCGAGGTGGTGGATGAGCCGCTGGTGCACCGGGAGCATGGCGAGCTCCTGGGCCCGGGCGTTGCCGAGCAGCACGTTCTGCTCGTAGTTGTCGCGCAGCACCTGGTGGGCGACCTCGTCGGTCATGTCCGCCAGCACCGTGTTGCGCTGCTTGATGGTGAGGTCACCGGCGCGCAACAGCTCGCCGAGGAGGATCTTGATGTTGACCTCGTGGTCGCTCGTGTCGACGCCGGCCGAGTTGTCGATCGCGTCGGTGTTGATCCGGATGCCGTGCTCGGCCGCCTCGATCCGCCCCAGCTGGGTGCATCCGAGGTTGCCGCCCTCGCCGACGACCTTGCAGCGCAGGTCGCGTCCATTGACCCGGATCGCGTCGTTGGCGCGGTCGCCGACCTCGGGGTTGCTCTCGGTCGTCGACTTCACGTAGGTGCCGATCCCGCCGTTCCACAGCAGGTCGACCTTGGCCAGCAGGATCGCCCTCATCAGCTCGGCCGGGGTCATCGAGGTCGTGCCTGCCGGCAGGGACAGCGCCCGGACCATCTGCGGGGTGATCTCGATCGACTTGGCCGACCGGGCGAAGACGCCGCCGCCCTCGCTGATCAGCGAGCGGTCGTAGTCGTCCCACGACGAGCGGGGCAGGTCGAACATCCGGCGCCGCTCGGCGAAGGAGGTGGCCGCGTCGGGGTCGGGGTCGACGAAGACGTGCCGGTGGTCGAAGGCCGCGACCAGCCGGATGTGCTCGGAGAGCAGCATCCCGTTGCCGAAGACGTCGCCGGACATGTCGCCGATGCCGACACAGGTGAAGTCCTCGGTCTGGGTGTCGTGGCCCATCTCGCGGAAGTGCCGCTTGACCGACTCCCAGGCGCCGCGGGCGGTGATGCCCATGCCCTTGTGGTCATAGCCCGCGGAGCCGCCGGAGGCGAAGGCGTCGTCGAGCCAGAAGCCGTAGGACTGGGCGACGCCGTTGGCGATGTCCGAGAAGGTGGCGGTGCCCTTGTCGGCGGCGACGACGAGGTAGGAGTCGTCGGGGTCGTGCCGCACGACGTCGCGCGGCGGCACCATCTCGCCGCTCACCCGGTTGTCGGTGAGGTCGAGCAGGCCGCTGATGAACATCCGGTATGCCGCCTTGCCCTCGGCCAGCCAGGCCTCGCGGTCGACCGCCGGGTCGGGCAGCTGCTTGGGGAAGAAGCCGCCCTTGGAGCCGGTGGGGACGATGACGGCGTTCTTGACCATCTGGGCCTTGACCAGGCCGAGCACCTCGGTGCGGAAGTCCTCGCGCCGGTCGCTCCAGCGCAGTCCGCCGCGGGCCACCTTGCCGAAGCGCAGGTGCACGCCCTCGACCCGGGGGCTGTAGACCCAGATCTCGAACATCGGCCGCGGCGCGGGCAGGTCGGGGATCGCCTTGGGGTCCAGCTTGATCGACAGATAGGGCTTGGGCTGGCCCTCGGCGTCGAGCTGGTAGTGGTTGGTGCGGATCGCGGCCTGGATGATCCGCAGCAGGGCGCGGACGATCCGGTCGTGGTCGAGGCTGCTCACCGAGACGAGCGCGTCGGTGATCCGCTCGACGACCGCGTGCTCGGCGGCCGCGCGCTCGGGACCGGCCGTCGCGGCATACCGGCTGGGGTCGAAGCGGGTTTCGAAGAGCGCGACGAGGTCGCGGGCGATGCCCGCGTTGGCGGACAGGGCGGACTCGACGTAGTCCTGCGAGAAGGTGGCCTGGGTCTGGCGCAGGTACTTCGCCAGCGCCCGCAGGATGAGGACCTGACGCCAATCCAGATTTGCTTGCAGGACAAGGGAGTTGAAGCCGTCGCTCTCGGCACGGCCCTGCCAGATCGCGGCAAACGCCTCCTGGAAGCGCTGCCGCCGGGCCTCGCGCTCGGGTCCCGCGCCCCACATCCCCTCGGTGGGCACCCGCAGACCGAAGTCGTAGACGTGCACGCCGACGCCGTCGGCGCGGTGCAGCTGGTAGGGCCGCTCGTCGGTGACCTCGACGCCCATGTGGGTGAACAGCGGCAGCACCCGGGTCAGCGAGAGCGCCCCCCTGGTGTAGAGCTTGAAGCGGCGCTCGTCGAGCGGGCCGCCGGGCTCGTGGTACATGTTGAGCTCGACCGTCTCGTCGGTGTCGAGCAGCTCGATCCGGCGCAGGTCGGCGACCGCCACCCGCGGGGTGAAGTCCTCCTTGTAGGCCTCGGGGAAGGCCTTGCCGTAGAGCCCGGCCAGCCGGGCGCCGCCCTCTTCGCCGTGCTCGGCGCGAGCCGCCTCGACGAGGTCCTCGTCCCAGGTGCGGGTGGCGTCGACGATCTCGCGCTCAAGGGCCTGGGTCTCGACCTCGCGGATCGGCACCCCCGGCGGCATCCGCAGCACGTAGTGGATGCGGGCCAGCGACGACTCGGTGACCCGGGTCGTGAAGTCGACGCTCTCGGCCCCGAATGCCGTGCGCAGCACCGACTCCATCCGCAGCCGGACCGCGGTCGTGTAGCGGTCGCGGGGCAGGAAGACGAGCGCCGAGACGAAGCGTCCGTAGCGGTCGCGGCGCAGGAACAGGCCGGTGCGCACTCGCTCCTGCAGGTGCAGGATCTCCTCGGCGATCTCGCCGAGCTGCTCGGCGTCGGTCTGGAAGAGCTCGTCGCGCGGATAGCTCTCGAGCACCTGCATGAGGTCCTTGCCCGAGTGGCTGTCGCTGGCATGCCCGACGAGGTCGAAGACCCGCTTGGCCTTGTCGGCGAGGATCGGGATGTTGGTGATCGGCTCGCTGTATGCCGTGGCGGCGAAGAGCCCGAGGAAGCGGTGCTCGCCGCTCACCTGGCCGGCCTCGTCGAAGGTCTTCACCCCGACGTAGTCGAGATAGACCGGCCGATGCACCGTGGCGCGTGAGTTGGCCTTGGTGATGACGAGCAGCTGCTTCTCGCGGGCCAGCGCCTGGGCGGCCGGGCTGAGCCGGGCGAAGGCCTCGGATCCCGACCGGTCGTAGCGCAGCAGGCCCAGGCCTGTGCCGGACACCGGGACGAGGGCGTCCTCAAGGCCCTCGGCGTCCGAGCGGGGCGCCTGGGTGAGCTCGTACTGGCGGTAGCCGAGGAAGGTGAAGTGGTTGCCGGCCAGCCAGTCGAGGAAGCGGGCCACCTCGTCGACCTCGTCGACGTCCAGCCCGGCGGGCGGGGTCCAGCGCAGCTGCTCGGCGAGCGTCCGCGCGTGCTCGCGCATCTTGGGCCAGTCCTCGACCGCGTCGCGGACGTTGCCGAGCACGGTGCGCAGCTGCTCGTTGATCTGGATCCGGTCGGCCGCCTCGCCGGCGCGGTTGATCTCGACGTGCATCCACGACTCGACGCCGACGCCGAACTCCGCGGAGCCGGCGCGGTCGGCGTCGAGGAGCTCCTCGAGGTGGCCGACGGCGTCGCGGCGGACGACGAGCTGCGGGTGGACGACCATGTGGATGGTGCGACCGAGTCGGTTGAGCGCCATGGTCACCGAGTCGACGAGGAAGGGCATGTCGTCGGTGACGATCTGCACGACGGTGTGCCCGCAGCTCCAGCCCTGGGACTCCACGGTGGGGTTGTCGACGAGGACGTTGGCGGTGCCGACCGGCCGCTCGCGCGCGAGGTCGCGATGCGCGAGCGCTGCCCCGAGCAGGTCCTCCGGGGCTCTGGCGAGCAGGTCCTCCGTCGCGACGTGCCGGTAGTACCGGGTGAGGAACTGCTCGACGTCGAAGCCGGCTCCCTTGGCCATCCCTGCGGCGGTGTGCAGGTGGTGGGCGCGGGACTGCTCAAGCGTGGTCATCTCGTGGAAACCCGTCCGTGTCAGCCTTCGAGGGCACCTCGCTGTGCCCCTACCAGCGAGCCTAGCGCCGACCTGGGGACAACCTCTGCGCCCTTGGTCCCACCCGGTCTATCGTGTCCGGGTGTCCACTCGTCGGAGCCAGCGGTGATCCCGCGTTCCGCGCGGCCTGCTCCGCACCCACAGGCCCCGCTCGACGTGCTGGCCCGCCTGCGCGACCAGGCACTGGACGGCTCCGAGCTGCTGCTGCGCCTCGATCCCGTGCTCGGCGAGCCCCAGACCCAGCGGCTCGTCGACGAGACCGTCGAGGCGGCGGCCGACGGGCTGCGCGCGATCGCCGAGCTGTGCGGAGCCCGAGTCGACGTCGAGTCCGCCTCCCGGTGACCGGGCCGCGCCGATGGTGAGCCCCCCGCGGGCCACCGACCCCGCCTCGTGCTCCCAGCTGGGAGGCTCGCTGCGCCGCATCGCCGGCCAGCTGCTGACCAGTGCCGCCGAGCTGGCTATCGCCGATCCGACCACGGCGATCGTCCAGGAGGTCGCGACGCGGCTCGACGCGGCCGGAGCAGCGCTGCAGAGCCACGCCCAGGAGATGGCCGAGCTGGGGGTCGCGGGCGACCGGCTCGCCCAGCGGGTGCAGCAGGCCGGCCTCGAGCTGCTCGGGTGGCGGGTCGTCGAGCCCTTCGGCATCGCGAGCGTCGACGAGGCGGCCCGACGCCAGGCCGCGATGACCGGCCTGCAGACCCAGTCGGACGCCCTCGCGGCG
>Ga0116151_10000543_pt1 | contig 34581 bp, 29 predicted proteins | sample AD_UKC117_MetaG_FD_89893 | JGI IMG/M metagenome (GOLD analysis project Ga0116151, IMG submission 89893) | Active sludge microbial communities of municipal wastewater-treating anaerobic digesters from Hong Kong - AD_UKC117_MetaG | ecosystem: Engineered > Bioreactor > Anaerobic > Digestate... | reverse complement strand
TTTCTGTTTTAAGAAATGTAAAAAATCACCTCTTGCACAACCAATGTCTAATACAGTCTCATTTTTCAACTCAGGGAGGTACTCTGTCTCAATAGAATACTTATATAACCATTCTTCTGTGTTTCTCAAATTATGATAAATCGGAGGATAATAAATGCTCATTGATTGTTCTGTAGGTCGGGGATTTAAATATACTAAACCGCAATTTAAACATTCGACAACTGGAAACTCAAATTGATTAATCCAAAGCCAATTATCTGGTTTACGATACCTTACTTTGTATCTATCTGAATTACAGAGATCACATCTAATATGCTCGTAAAGTACTTTATCCATCTCTACCGTTAATTATAAAAGTCTATAGAAAAGTGACTCCAACCAGTTGATAGCGAATTACCTTTTACATGTATTGGAATTTTCCTCCACCATATTAGGATCTCACTTTTTGAACTATTCCAAAGTGCAAAGTTGTAATGGAAAGTTATATTGTTTAGAGATATATTTTTGATAATTAGTTTGATTGAATGTTTGCCCTTTATAATGTTTATCTTATGTTTAAATGTTCTGTTGTTTGCCTGAAAAAAATGTGGCCCGGGCAGTGGAAGATAAAAAACATTATCCCATTCAATATCTTGAAAATCCTGGCTTGATTCATAAATTATTTCACATTCGAGATTATCTTGATTTGTTATGTCTATTGAATTGTTTACAATATCAGGCGTAAATTTTACTTCAAGTACACTGAATTTTTCTGTTCCCGTAATTACCTTTTCAATCTCTCCATTGCTATGAAATATCTGATCAAATTCCTTTTTATAAATCGACAAACCTTCTGATACTTCACCTAGAAAAACTTGATGACCTTTATTAATTAAAAGAATTTTGTTAGCGTATGTCGACATGTTATGCAAATCATGACTGACGAGTAAGGTTGAAACTCCCTTTTGCCTTAATTCACCAATTTTATTGAAACATTTTAATTGGTATCCAACATCTCCGACGGCTAAAATCTCATCAATTAATAATAAATCCGGTTCGCAATGTATGGCAATAGCAAAACCCAACCTGACTGTCATCCCTGATGAATATGTAGCAACTGGTGCATCAAGAAACTCCCCAATTCCCGCAAAGTCAACGATTTCGTCAAATTTCCTTTTAATCTCCAATCGGGTCATACCGAGAATAGTGCCATTCAAGTATATATTCTCCCTCCCAGACATATAAGGATGGAAACCTGCACCAACAGCAATAAGGGCTCCAATTCTTCCTCTAATTGTGATTTTTCCATTGTCGGGCGGAAATATCCCGTTGATTAATCTTAAAAGCGTAGTTTTACCGCACCCGTTCTGCCCGATTAAACCTAAGGTTTCTCCCCGTTTCAATTCGAAATTTATGTCTTTTAAGGCCCAAAATTCTTTCTTCCTTAAGAGATTAGGATCACGATGGATATTAGCCATATCCATCATTGCATCTACTGTTCCGTAGAGCATGCTCCTTTTCAGGGATCGACAGAACTTTTTGTTCAGGCCTTCTACTTTTAAAACTACATTAGTCAATTCAGAAGTATCAAATCATTTTTTCAATAACCTTTTCCTCAGAAATATAAAATAACCTCCATGTCACAAGGAAGAACAAAAGTGACAGTCCGGATGCCAGAAGGAATCTGTCTAAGTGCTCAACTCTTCCATATAACATCGCGTCGCGGACAGCCCCAATCAGGTAAGTAAGCGGATTCCATTTGATAATTGTTTGGAGCAGTGGATCGTTTACTTTATCAGAATAGATAACCGGAGTCACATACATCAGCAATCCCATGATAAAAGCAATGCCTTTCTGAATATCTGTGGCCACCACACTGATCACTGACGAAATCAGTCCGATGCCTGCACCCAGCAACATCATCGGAATGATCATGATGGGGAAAAGGATGATCATCCAGCTGGGAACCACTCTGAATGCCAATAGTACTATTATGGTCAGAATGAAGGAGATCAGGAAATTGGCCAACTGCTGAAGAAACTGTTTCACTAAAAGCGCATCATGGGCGAATTTCACTTGAGAAATAAATCCCCTTCCGGCATCCAAGGTGCCTGCTGCTCCGGAATAAAAACTCATGAATAGTCCATAGATTGACGTGCTCAGCAAAACATAAGCGGGGTAGGGGATGCCTACGTCTCCGGGAGATAAAATACCGGTGGCATTCATGAAAACCCAAGAGATGATTCCCATCAAGGGTGTGATGATCAGCCAACTCATGCCCAGAAATGATTTCTTATAGGACATCAGAAAATCCCGCTTGAACAGTTGAATGATCAACTCCCATGAGTCAACAATATTGCGAACCATGATTCCCCAGGTCCTGAACCAACCAATCCGGGCACGTTGATTGGGCTCATAAACTGTAATTTTCTGAGCGGAGTGCTTATTTAGTTTGTCGCTTTCCGGATAGGTCATTGTCATCTTTCCTTTGTTTGCTGCCTCGATTATTTGATTTCAGGCAATAATCATTAATGGTTTACGGGGGTATTAAATAAAGCTAAGGTTATCAGGCGATGATTCAAACCTGGTCTTGTCGGATTCTCCTGCATATGGCCCTTGCTTTATCTCAAACATCTCCACTTCTTCCAGAACTTCAAATCCGTGGCCTCCTTCTGACAGCAATATTACATCACCTTTATTCAGGATCCTGCTTTTGATATACTCCTTCTCTTCTGAGAAAAAATCTACCCTGAGACTGCCTTTCCTGAGGATCAGCACTTCCTTGGTAAACTGGACTTCTCTTTTCACCGGATTGTGAAGATGGGGAGCAATGATTCTTCCTTCGGAATGTCGCATGAAAGCCAGTTGCTGAGAAAATTCTCCAGGGGTGAAGAAATGAATGCCAGGTTCATTGAATTTACCTGAAACGATGATGGCCAGCAATTTTGCGTTATGCCAGATCTCCTCTATCATTTGTTTGTCATTTTCTTCTGCATGGGCATTACTCAAACCGGAGTTTCCGGGATAATATTTTCTTTTCATTGGGATAGTTCCAGGCATCCCAGGCGAAATGTTTCCCGTTTATCCAATCGTTCCAACGCTCCAGATCTTTGTCAACCATGAGCCTGACCAAAGATTGGAAATCAGTCTTAGGTTGCCATCCCAGGATAGATTTGCTTTTAGAACTATCACCCCTCAGAAAGTTCACATCCAGCGGACGCATGTATTTTTCATTTACCACAACGTGTTTTTCCATCGGTAAGCCGGCATAGTCGAATGCAGCCTGCAGATACTCCCTTATAGAATGGGTCTCATTAGTGGCTATAACAAAGTCATCAGGGGAATCTTGTTGCAACATCTGCCACATGGCTTGAACGTACTCAGGTGCATATCCCCAGTCCCGCTTTGAGTCGAGGTTGCCTAATTCAAGGGTGGTTTCCAGGCCCAGCTTTATTTTCGCGACTGAATTGGAAATCTTCCGGGTAACGAATTCAAGTCCGCGTAAAGGGGATTCATGGTTAAACAATATTCCGGCGCAGGCAAACAAACCATACCCTTTCCTGTATATATCCACCATGTTGTGGGCATAGAGTTTTGCCGCTGCATAGGGGCTCGATGGTAAAAACACGGTTTTCTCGTCCTGGAAATCGTAGGAATTCTCCCCGAACATTTCACTCGTTGAGGCCTGGTAAAAACGGGCATCAGGTGAAATCAGCCTGATTGCTTCCAGTAACCTGGCAACCCCGATCCCGGTAATCTCTCCGGAAGCGATGGGTTGCTCAAAGGATGCTCCCACAAAGCTCTGGGCAGCCAGGTTATAGATTTCATCGGGTTTTGAGATTCTTAATGTTTCAAGGATGGAAAAACTATCGAGCAGATCGCAGGGAAGCAGTTCCACTTTTTCAAATATATTGAGATATTGAAGCCTCCAGAAATTGGGCGTGGATAGTCGGCGGTAGGTTCCGTAAACTTTGTAACCTTTATTCAGGAGGAATTCAGCCAGGTAGGCTCCATCCTGACCGGTGATTCCTGTGATTAGGGCTTTTTTCATTTTCTCTTGTATTGCATCTGGATGAAGCCAGCTAATTAAACAGTTGTCAATTCAATTAATGGATAAACTGCATGGTTGGGAATACTCGTTATGCACAATTCTTCTGTACAACTTATTGTAGGCATCAGCCGTCATTTCATAGTTAAAACTATCGACAATTTTTGTCCTTGCATTTTTGGAAAGATGTTGATCCGCGTTGTTCTCTAGACACCATTTGATGCCGATAGAAAGATCATCGCAATTATATGGTTTCGCTAAATAACCGTTAAACTTATGATCAATAAGGTCCCTGTTACCTCCTATGTCAAAGGCAACCACAGACACACCGCAGGACATACTCTCCATAGTCAACAGTGACAGGTTCTCGGCAATGGAGGGAACCACAGTTACATCGGCACAACGGTATGCCGATATCAGATCAGATTCTGATTCCAGGATGCCTAAATAATTAACTTTTGTTTTTACCTGAAGTTTATCGATAGGTTCATTTGCTCCTATTATCAGGAGCTCAGTATCATTTTTATCTGCTATGCTTTCGAAGTGCAAAAATGATTTAATCAATAAATCGTATCCTTTACGTTTGTCGTTCAGGGCATTGACTGCTCCATAAAGGATATACCGCTTGCCCGGATCAAGGTTCCAACGGGCACATGCCTCCGTTTTGCTTCCCGGGGAGAATAATTCATGGTCAATGCAATAGGGGATCACCGTTATCGGAAAATCTCTGAACAATGCACTTTCACGTGCTTTCCCGGCCATCCAGTTACTTGGGGCAACCAGGTTCAGGTTCAAATCTTTGTAAATTTGCCTCTTTTTTTCCCAAACCAAGTAGCTCATATCCTTTGCATCCTTTGAACCCAGGGACGGGCATTTACCGCAGCTTTCCCTGTATGCTTCACAGGCATAGAAATAGTGACATATCCCGGTGAACGGCCAGCAATCATGCAGCGTCCACACTACGGGTCGGTTCATCTTTTTCAATTCTCTCAGGTCTAGGAATCGCTGGTTTATCCAATTCAGGTGAATGATGTCGGGACCGATTTTCTGAAGGGCGCCGTTCAACGGTTCGGACCGCAGGTCGGAAAGAACCACGTCTCCCCTCCCGGGGTATTTGCCCCAACGATAATGCTGGACCTTGTTTTTTGCCTTACAAACAATGAAATCCGAAACATCCCGGATCAGATTCCGTTTTCCAAAATCTGATGCAGGCATAATCCGGTCATCGGTTCTGGTTTTACGCTTCACAAGCATTTGGATATCCGTTCCATTATCCGCTAAAGCCCTGTAAATCCGGTATGCGGCATTGGAAGCCCCTCCGTTATCGTCTGAATAACTTATTGATAGAATTTTCAAATTTCGGAACGGTTTAACAATAGATCTTCATTTTAACGGTAAACACGGGTTTACCTAAGGTGAAACGGCTCACCCGGTTGATGACCCTCTTCCATATTGGTCGCTTCCCGGGGAAATGGGATGAATAAAAAGCATTGATAATCTGCCGGTCTTCATATAAAATACTGGGGAAATGCGGATCGGGTATTGCCAGGGAAAGGTCTTTCCTGAAGTTTCGTTCATCATTGCCTGAATGGATTCCGGTACCATCAAATCCGATGTTGTCGATATATGACCTACAGGGTAGAATAGAAACCGCATGGTTGTTAAAATGGGCAAAAATAAAACGGATGGCCCAGGAATCTATTTTGTTATCCTGTTGTAAGAGGAGCAATCTGGTCAGGTCTTCGCCTCCGCGGTTAAATGCTTTTACCTGTTCAGGTTTAGCAAGAAAATCGTCCAGGTTTTTCATCGACCAATCCACTTTGTTCCACCGGTCCTTCCAGGTACCCCAACCTGTGGAGTAAAACCGGAGTGAAGCAAAGACATCATATTCATAACTGTCCGGAATATGGAAAAGATTGTAAGGGGGCCTGTCGGCTGAAATGGAAAATACCCCGCACCTGTCTTGGTAATAGTCAAGGGCTTTGTTCATATAAGTGAGGAAGTGCCTTGAAGTCAAAAGATCATCCTCAAGAACAATCACTTTATCATATATATCCAACACATCGGTAACTCCTTCTATGATAGAACCGGCAACTCCTTTATTCTCTTCCGATTCGAAGATGAATACTTCCTTACACCATTTTTTTTCTCTTACAACCTTCCTGGTTTCAACTACTGCCTTAATTTCTTCCGTCGAAGTTTGTGCTTTAGCTCCATCACAAAAGATGTACAACCTGCTATTATCTGCCTGGTTGTTTGCCATCAGGTGTTCAAGTGCTTGTTTCGTATGGAAAGGCCTGTTATAAGCAAATAAAACAACTGGTGCCAGCGATTTTTCCATTTTCAGTTCAACAGACGGCTAATCAGCCTGTCGCTTAATACGCTGTTAAAGAATTTTGAATCAGCACTAAAGAATTGGTATTCATATTTTTCATTCAATTTTTCAATGAAATTCTTCGGCGGGGTGAATCCTCTTTTCGGGGCTGTGAGGATATATCCGGGCACATGGTCCCTGATCACTTCTTTCATGAACCATTTGGGTTCATCCTTTTTATATTTCATCTCCACGGGCAACGATGACACAAATTCAATCAACTTGTAGTCGATCAATGGCGAGCGGATTTCTGTGGAATTGCCCATTCCAAGCCGGTCGGCCAGGTAAAGACAAAGCGTTGTCATGAATGTGCTAAAAACAGTGGCATACACTTGTTCAATGCTGGCTCCTTTATCTCCGAATGATTGATGAACTTCAATATCCCTGAAGAGGACTGCTTCCCCATTTTGCCTGTAACTGCCCGTTGATGCAAAAGTATAAAAATCGTTATAGGTCCAATTAGTCAACAGGCTCTCATTTATTTTATAAGGATAGCCTGCCCAAAGCACATGTTTCCAGTTTCGGAAAAAGAATTTCAGGAATTCTGTTTTTTTATCTAACCCTTTCCAAGGGAAGAATGACTGGTGCATTCGCGTTAACTGCAATGATCCGGCCACTTTGTTCCAGTAAGGATATCCATAAAACAGTTCATCGCCTCCCAATCCTCCTAAAAGCACCTTGAACCCAAGTTCACTAGCTTTTTTGTAGATGGCCCACTGCGACATAGATGATACATCACAGACCGGCTCATCAATGAAGCAGGTATATTCCTGAAAGTTCTTCTCGAAATCAATGGTGTCAAGTTCTATCTCATGGTGCATGAATCCCATTTCCCGGGCAAATCTCCGTGCTGTTTCCCTTTCATCGCAATCGTGCTGTCCCTTATAGCCTACGGTGATGGTATGGACTTCCCGCCCTGTTTCCTGTGCCAGGGCTGCCACTGTGCAGGAATCGATTCCACCGCTTAACAGGATGGCCACCGGCAAATCGCTCCGTAAGCAGACGTCGACCGATTCGCGCATCAAATCCAGCGTTTTCCTTTTTGCTTCTTCTTGTGAACCTTCAAAAGCCGGTGTAAGATCCCGTTTCCAATACCGGTGGAGTTCAATACCCTTGCAGTCAACAAGCGCATATTCCCCGGCCTGTAGTCTCTTGATCTGCTCAATCCAGGTGTTTCTCAGATCCAGGGGATGGTTGTACCGTAGGCATTCCGCAAGGGCATGCGCGTCGATCTGCGGTTTGTCAATGAAGAACTTCAGGATGGTCTTGAGTTCACTGCAAAAAACCAGTCCGGTCTGGATCTGGGCATAATACAATGTTTTCTCACCGATCCTGTCCCTTGCGGTAAACAGTAGTTTCTTGTTTTTATCGTAAAGGCAGAACGCAAACATTCCCCTGAGGTGATCCAAACAATTCCTCCCATATTCCTCATATAGGTGAAGGATGGTTTCATTGTCGGATAAGGTGGAGAAAATGTGTCCTTTTGACTGTAAAAGTTTCTTTAATTCAACATAGTTGTAGATCTCCCCGTTGCATATCAGGACCAGTGATCCATCTTCGTTGAACAAGGGCTGTTTTCCGTTATCCGGTCCGATAATTGACAAACGGGTATGGGCCAGTCCGCAGGTGTCATCCACCCAGGTATCGTTCTCATCAGGTCCGCGGTAATGCATTTCACGGTTCATCGCGACCAGTTTCTCCCGGTCTGTACCGCTGATGAAGGTGAACCTGTATAAAGCTGAAATTCCGCACATTTTAATTCCGGATACTGTTTATCCGACATGCCAGCCTGTACAGGCTTAAAATCAGATAATTGATGACTTTATTTGATCTGGCCCAGTGGAAAGGCTCCATTTCAATATGTTGCTTTCTCCATAAATCATAATCGGGAACAAACTTTTGCAAAACAGGATGGGAGAGGATATCAATCATCTCCTTCCGGTAAGTTTCACTGGATTTCTCTTTGGTTGAGATGCCGTGGTTATTGTAATCGGTGATGATGAAAGGCAAGGTCTCCGTTGAACAATTCTGCAGGATAATGGTGCGGTACCAGAATTCAATGTCTGCATTATACCGGAAATCTTCACTGTACATACCATATTTCTGGAACGCATCTCTTCTGATGAAGGTGGACTGGTGTGCAAGTCCGTGGTTGTAAAGAAATCCGAAGGTGATGTTTTCAGGTGGATTGGTTGTGTGGATAACCTCTCCTTTTTGGGATACGTTGCATTTTCCGGTCAGGATATCTGCGGTGTGGCCTTTTGAAAATACATTTTCAAATACTCTGTCATCTATCAAAAAATCCCCTGAGTTCAGAAATAACAGGTATTCACCTTCAGATAACCTGATCCCCTTGTTCATGGCTTCATACACTCCCGAATCAGGTTCGGATATCCATCGAAAGTTTTCATCGGATTGATCTGCCATTTGCTTTATCAAGTTAATGCTTCCGTCGGTGGAAGCGCCATCCACCACGATAAATTCAAAATCTCTGAAACGTTGCTTCTGGACACTATCAATAGTTTTCTGAAGACCTTCCCGATTGTTGAGATTAACTGTAACTACTGAGAGGTGCAATGCTTATTAATTGTCTAACTAATTGAGGTAACGATTAGTATGCTTGTCTCTCATTTGAAAAATAAAGCTTCTACTTGCAGAATTTCACTGGTGCGATAATCCTGGTGACCCGGTTCCATGAGCATGAGCTTAAACCCATCGTTGCGCAGAAGGTCAACCATTTCCTGCATGAGTGTTTCTCCACGGTAAAGAGGAACAAGCGAAAGTTCCATCTGGAACCCGGTGATTTTGTCAAATGTATCGCGACAGCCTTCATAAACCTGTCGTTCGTAGCCCTGCGTATCTGTCTTAAGCAGTAAATGCTGCCCTTCCCGGGAATAAGTATAGACCACGCTGCTTGTTTTACAAATAGGTACTTCAATCGAACCGGTATAGATTGAATCAGGGGCGCTTTCCAGATGTTTGGGCAGCATTTCCATGATGGAACTGCTGTAGGAGTTTTTAGAAACATTCAAATCAATCTCACCGTCTTTATTGCCAACAGCCATGTTAACTGCATCCCATCGTGGATCGTTTGATGCAACCCTGGTCAGCTCTTCGAAAGCATCGGGCAGAGGTTCAAAAGAGACGATTTCCCCTTCATAACCGAGTCGCCGCATTTTTTGCGCATACTGCCCGGTGTTGGCGCCAATGTCAAAAATGAGGTCGATTCCAAATCTCCGGAACAACTCCATTCGCTTCCTGTCCGTTTTTTGTGTCGGAAGATGGCATATATCGTATCCGAAATAATTCAGGATATTCTTGACAGTGCGTTTTACCATGCCTTTAGCTGGAATCAGACCTTTCTCAGACCAATATTGGTATTCCTTCTGAAGTAGTTTAATAATCTGATAAATTGAACTCCAAGGGAAATGATCCCGGCATAACTAAGGAATTGGTAAACCTTGAATTCCCTGCTGCATGTCCACCGGCTGTTATCTTCATCGAGTTGCTTTAAGCGGTTATAGTCAGCAATGAAGCGGGGAAATTTCTTCCTTAATACCGCCATTTGCTCTTCTTTCGGCAGATTTCTATTTTCATGCCGGTAACTGAACCCATCCAGGTTGAAATAAGAAATGAGCCCGTTGTAATGGCAATAAGTAACGTTGTGCTCCAGAAGAGTTTCAACAAAAAAAAGCCAGTCGGATGCTATTTTAAGATCTTCATTATAAAGCCCGTATCGATTAAAAAGCTCCCGCTTGATGAAGGTCGACTGGTGTGGAAGGGTACCGTTAAAGAGTGTGGCAGCAGTCAGTCCATCAGGTGAAGGTATGAGCCATCTGATGGTTTGAGTCGCCGTGTCATAATATGCAGAGTCTCCTGAAATAATGTCTGCATCCTGACAGGGCTCAAATACCCTTGAAAGCACTTGCTCATCAGCCAGCCAATCTCCCGAATTCAGGAACAGACAGTATCTGCCATTGGCCATCCCGATGCCTTTGTTCATAGCATGGTAGATACCGTTGTCTGGCTCTGATACAAGATGATCAATATGGGATCTGTATTCTATTATCGACTCAATACTGTCATCCGTTGAAGCGCCATCCACCACTATGTATTCATAATTCCGGAAATCCTGGCTGATCACGCTTTCAACAGTTTTCTTCAATCCCTGAGCATTGTTCAGATTTATAGTGATAATGGAAAATTCAATCATCTCAATTCAGGCAGCCTGCAAAGAGGATTCTGTTTTCCTCAAGCTTTTCTTCAAACATCAGGGTGAAGTAGTTCTGAAAATTGTTTCTGAACCATTCCACAGTGTACCATCCGGGAATCTCAGGCCGGTTACCTCCTCCCCATAATCCCAGGGGCATAAATTCAATGAATACATATTTCCCTGTGAGGTCCCTGATCTGCTTCAGAATAAAGTCAAGAGGGAACTCCTGGGTAAGAATCAAATGGTGCGTAATCGCCAGGGCTAGCACCAGCTCAGATTTCATTCGCCGAACAAAAGGCTGAAAATAGTTGACATGGATCGGGTAAAGGAGATTGGAATGTACGGGAAATAATTGCCGGGTAAAGGGGGAATTCTTGGATGAAAGATAAAATTGGTCAATTGCATTTTCATCATGGTCAATACATACGACTTCTCTGATTTTTGGGCACTTCTCCCTGATCAACCGGGACAGGAGTCCCTGGTTGCCACCACAATCCAGAACTTCAGAAACATTTAGTTCATTTAATAGTTCAATTATTCTTTGAAACCGAGGGGTTAACTCATTTTGCCCTTCCTTTTGGTATGCAGAGTGATACTCCCCCCAAGTTGTAGAACTGGGATATTTTTGCATCTCCTCAATCCTTTTTTTTAAAAGACCAGGGGTAAGATGGTTGTATTTCAGATTATAATTGCTTCCGAGGCTATTGAAAACACTTTTTATTTTATTTTTTGCGTTTCCGGCTATAAGTTCCTTTGTTATTTCCCTGGATAAATAACTCCTGTGGTAAGGTTTCCAGGGCTCAAATCGCATGGGATACTCATCGGAGAGGATCCGTTTGGCCACAGTCATTTCACCTATGGAAAATAATCTCAGGGGGAGATAATTGTAATCTATGAAACTTTCAACCTTATCACTGAACGAACATCCTTTCCTGATGCTTCCCAGGTCGACAAACAAAGGATGACACCCCTCAAAAACCACATTATAATTGTGAAGATCATGCAGTCCGTAGCCAAATTCTGAACAGGTTTCCGCGACGTTCAGGATACACAATGCGGCATCTTTGAGCATGCTGAAAGACCATTCAAAGGGGTAGGTAATATGGTTGATCATTTTGTGTTCAAGGACCAGTTCATAACCTTCCACTTGGATATCTGCTATTCCGGTTTCAGGGAAAAGATCAGCTTCGATAAGTTTTTCTATTAGTCCTGAATCTAAAATGTCAAGAATTTCCTTTTGTGATTCTTTTTCTATCGCCCTGAAAAACCTGTTCTGATGATGGAAGGTAAATCCAGTTTTATCAATGGATAATCTCTCGGAAGTGATGGCTATTCTTTCCATTAGCAGAGTGCGACCTTTGATTGAACAAGGATAGTTGCCATATTCCGGTTGTGCAGGGTGAACCCATCTTGTTCCCTTTCGACTATCTCAAAGAATACTGCATTGGCAAGGTAATCCGACAATGAATCATTGATGTAAAGGGCCACATTAATATGGCAATACGTCGAAACCAGGTTTATTTCTGACGTGGAAACAGTTATTCCATTGAATGATCCTTGTTCTTTGACATGAATATTTTGAGAATCAATTCTGAAAAGGGGATTCCCATTTCTCTCATACACTCCGAGCACTATCCTTGCAATGGTATTCTTTGCCAGTTTTGTATTGAGTGAGACTGATATGACAAGTTGGTCAAAAGAACGGATGGTTTCCTCCCCTTTGCCATTGCTAACACTCATGTCGGTAATCCTGAATGTCCCATTTCCGGCCCTGTCTTTTCTCGCTGAAATGTGGATTTGTGCATCCTGAATTCTGTTATTCAGATATTCTGAAATAACATCAGAAGTTAAACCTTCTGCATATAAATTCCCGTTTTCGAGTAAAATACTCCGGCTGCAGAGGTTCTCCACAGTGGCCAGATTATGACTGACAAACAAGACGGTTCTCCCATCACCCTGGGATAAATCCTGCATTTTTCCGATAGCTTTTTGCTGGAACTCAGCGTCGCCAACAGCCAGAATCTCGTCGACCACCAAGATCTCAGGTTCCAAGTGGGCGGCCACGGCAAATCCCAGACGAACGGTCATACCGGAGGAATAGCGCTTCACAGGGGTGTCGATGAAGGTTTCTACGCCGGCAAAATCAACGATCTCATCCAGTTTCCGGGTGATCTCGGCTTTTCTCATGCCCATGATGGAACCGTTCATAAAAATGTTTTCCCTGCCGGTCATCTCGGGGTGAAAGCCGGTGCCCACCTCCAGGAGAGAGGCGATGCGTCCTTTTGCTTTGATGGTGCCGGTGGTGGGGGCGGTTACCTTGGAGAGGATCTTCAGCAGCGTGCTCTTGCCGGCACCGTTCTTGCCGATGATGCCCAGTACTTCGCCCTGCTCGACTTCCAGGTTGATGTCGCGGAGAGCCCAGATATAGTCATTTACGCCTCGCTCGTCATTGGCCTTAGGCGTCATTTGCGCTTCGCGCGTCATTGGGACTTCGTCCGTCATTCCGTCGCTCCGTCGCTTGCTTTCAATTCCTCCAATCTTCAGATAGGGATCCTCCTTGCCGCGGATGGTCGTTTGGTACCAGCGGTTCAGGTCGTGCGACAGGGTGCGGGTGGATACCAGTCCGAGGCGGTACTGCTTGGAGAGATTCTCTATTTTAATTGCGATAGTCACGTGCGGTTGAATAATTATCCCAATTTGGACAATTCATTTAAAGTCGGGCAAGGAGTTCTTGTGCATCAAAATTGATCTTTGAAAAAGCAAACCATTTTTTGCCAAGATCTTTTAACGAGGCTCCGATATGATATACAGAAGCGTTATCAATGATCAAAAAACGGTCGTGTTATTTTTGAAATATTTTAATGTCGATTTTTGGATACTGTGCATTAAAACGTCTGACATCCAGTTTAAGTTGATCTGAAACGGACTGCGTATAAATAATGGCTTTCACATGTGCTTTACGCTTCGCAAATAATGTAAGAACGGTTTCGTCAATATAATTGTCAATGAGTGTTTTGACGCGATAACCAACAGAAATTATGACATCCAAATTGTACAGTTTGGTTTTATATTTTTTCCCATCAATCGCAGTTAGTAAGGAATCCTTACATACTGAACCTTTTTCCAGTTCATTTTCCTAAAAATATTGGAAACATGTAACGTTATATTGTTGCGGGTGGTTTGAAACAGCTCACTCATCTGTGCCTGCGTCAACCATACTGTATCATCCTCAATACGGACTTCTATCTGAAAATCGGGTTGATCAAATGACCGGTAAATAACAATTTCACCTTGATTCATCGTAATCAGTTTCTAAAAAAGAATTGGGTAATTTCCCCAAATAATCCGCTAGACAGTATCCATGAAAGACCGCTGGACTTTGTTGAACACGATGATCCCAACTCCAAGCATAATGACCATAAAACCAAACGAGTAGGCGAGATGTCCCCACGAGAAAGTAGCGAAGCCCATCGAACCGTACTTGAACGCCTCAATGATGGAAGTCACCGGATTCAGGGCCATGATCCACTGCTTGTCGGGTGATATGGTGCTCAACGGATAGATCACCGGCGTGGCATACATCCACAGTTGCACAATAAAGCTGAACAAAAAGGTGAGGTCGCGGTATTTGGTGGTCATCGAAGAGATCAATATTCCAAAGCCAAGGGCAAGTCCTGCCAGCATCACAATCAACAGCGGAAGTAACAGAACATAGACCGTTGGTCGCACCTCCACTCCCAACACCAGATAATAGAGATATACCGCCACGAACAGCAGGAACTGGATGCCCATCCGCACCAGGTTGGAACTTACCGTGGCCAACGGTACCACCAACCGGGGAAAATAGACCTTTCCGAAGATATGCTGGTTGGCGATAAACGTAGAGGAGGTCTTATTCAGACAGTCGGCAAAATACTGCCAGCATACAATCCCCGCCAGATAGAAAAGAGGCTGGGGGAGTCCGTCGGTGGGAATCTTCGCAATCCCTCCAAACACCACCATGTACATAATGGTAGTCAGCGCAGGCTGGATGAAATACCATAGCGGGCCCAGGATGGTCTGCTTGTACTGGGTGACAATATCACGCCTGACAAACATCGACCACAAGTCACGATATTGCCAGATCTCCTGAAAGTCGACATGCAGGAGTTTGTCTTTGGGTTTGATGACTGTGGTCCAGGTTTCTTCCAAGGAGTGGTCTGGTTTAATTGTAATTTGGTCGCAATTTATTCCTAATGCTTCGCAGGGTCAGTCCCATTTTTTCTGAGGCTAACGATAGTGTTATTCTGCCTACGTTACCTGCAAATGTATCATTTTTGATGAGAAAATGACCGGACAACAGGCGAAAAGGAGACCCCATATCCGGACAGGTATTGTAATAGACGGAAGCCTACCACGTTAAATTATTCTCAGATCCGGAAAATTCTTTTGTTTTCTTTTACATTTGTTTGGTGATGCTTCATAAACTGAAAATAGCGCTTGTTTTTTTGGCTTTTCTGCTGGGCTTTCATGAATCCAAAGCCCAGGTGAGAGGGGAGAGCGGATTGAAGTGGTATTCCTGGCATGCCTCAGGAGGCTTTATGCTCCCTGCCGATCCTTTTAATGCGGAGGTAATATCAGACCTCCAACATAATTATCGGTTTTCAGGGATTCCGGGTTTTACCTTTTCACTGGCCAAACCACTGACTATTAAGCTCAATGTCGGAGCTGAACTGCAAGATATCATAGTGGATGGAAAACTGTCAGGAGAAAACTATGTGGCAGTACCTTTAGGTAATGCTAATTTGCAAGGCAGCACAGCGACCATCCCTTCTTCCGGTTCAATGTTAACAGCTTTCCCGATTTTGGAACCTTACTACAATACCCGTTTGCGTACATATAACCTTTTTGCCCAGTACTATATATTTCCCAATACTAATCTCAATCACTTTTTCATGGTTAAGGTCGGTTACAGCAGGATTAATCAGGGCCTTGAAGGGAAGTGGGATCCCACTCGCTCTATCCCTGGAGATGATCTTTGGGATTGGGTTTTTACAGCCGCCTATGGAATTACATGGCATGCCGATCCCAACTTCTCAATTAATCTTTATGGGGAATTCTCTCCTACACCTGACAGATACCTGGGTGAAATTTATGATGCGTTAAAAAATCCGGAGAAGACCAATATGCCTATGGGTAGGATTGTACTTTCCTTAACCGGTCATACCGATATTCGTGTTTTCTTCCCCTTCTCCCGTGCACGAAAATATACGACCCGTTACAAGCCTGATAAGTATTTGCCCTTCTATAGAGTGAGGAAACGATAAAGGAACAATTAAGGCTTTCATTAGCTTCTTTGAAAAAAAAGAACAAAGAATTGAAATGCCTATAAGTTTATGGATTATTTGATGCGACGCGTAGGACGAATATAATCTGATTCGCGTTCCAATGGTATTCGGAATCCAATCTCAAATCGGGAACCGGCATTAAAAGAATGGCATAACTTCACTGTTGCCCATTTAAAAGGATAGAAGCCAATTCCCAAATCTTTTCGGGCCCATTTTATTCCGCCACGGGCAAAACATCCTCTGGATGTCAGGAAATCAAAACCGGTATAGACATAGGAAAAATCGTTGATCGAAATAGTGGGCCCAATTACAATGGCAGGAGCTACCGGATCCAATTCTACCATAGCAAACCCTCCCCATCTTTTAAAGTAAAGATTATTAAAAGTCGTTGTAAGTGTGAATCTTTCGTATTTGTGGTCCCAGATATATCCCACAGCCATGTCCATGCATGGTACCAATTGCTGTTTGCCTCTGTAGACTAAGCCATTGTACCTTCTTTCCTGTGAAGCAGATTCCCAGAAAAGAAAAATGAGGAGTATCGCAAGGAGTATGGTTCGTTTCATTTTTCACTTGACTAAGACAAAAATAAGCGTTTTGATTGATAATTTGAGTAATCTGAAAATTCACACTCTTTATTATCTTTGGTCCATGGTTACCCTTAAAAATATCCTCCGATGCGGATTGGTCTTTGTGCTTTTCCTCTCTATGGCTTGTAGTTCTCCATTGAAACAGATGACCTACATGTATGATGCACATACTGATCATCTTTATCCCCGTGTTCCCTTACCTGAACCTTATATCATCCGACCAAATGACCAGCTATACATTAGTGTAGTTTCAGACGATCCGACGAAAACCGATTTCCTTAATATGAGTTCGGGAAGTGGAATTGGTGGCGGATATGCAATGGATATGCTTACTTATCTGGTCGATGAGAAAGGCAATATTAGCTATCCTCAATTGGGAGAGGTCCATGTGGCAGGACTTTCCATCCTCGAAATCCGCGATAAAATACAACTGGAGGTGGACAAATTTGTACTAAACACTTCCGTGGTGGTTAAATTAGCAAACCGGACCTTTACCATACTTGGGGATGTAAATGGGGGCGGACTTGTTTCAATGCCTAAGAACCAGTATACCATTTTTGAAGCATTAGGTGCTGCAGGTGGTATTTCAGACGGGGGAAATCGTCGGAAGGTCAAATTAATCCGTGAAACTCCTGAAGGAACAAAGATAGTAAATATAGACTTGACCGAAGACAATCTGCTCTCGTCAGATTACTATTACATCCTTCCAAATGATGTAATCTACGTTGAACCAAACAATTACAGGATTTATAGTGTCCGTACTCTTCCCTGGCTGAGTCAGGCTACTTTTGTTGCCTCACTTCTCTCTACTGCATTCCTGATTCTTAATTTGTTCAAATGACCGAAAATAACGATATAGATAAAATCCAAGATCAATCTGGTCAGGATGAGTTGCCCATATTCAACTACAAGCGCCTGGTTAGCGAATTGATATCTCATTGGTATCTGTTTATCCTTTTCCTTGCTATAGGTTTAACAGGTGCATGGCTTTATAACCGCTACACAACAGTCATGTTCGCTGCACGGGCTAGTGTCATGATTCTTGAAGAAGGATCGACCACATTCTGGCGACAGGGTGGGGGATTCTCCGGTGAAGCTCTCAGAGGTTTTGGAACTTCTTATCAGGGGATTCAGAATCAAATGATTATTCTTAAATCCAAACCTGTCGTTACAAAGGCAATCAAAAACCTTGATTTTGAGATAAGTTATTACAATCAGGGCAGGCTTTCCGTTCAGGAAATATACAGAAATTCTGCTTTCTACGTGGAATGGGATCGAACCCAGCCACAATTGATTGGATTCGACTTTAAATTATCAATTCATCCGGACCGTTCAATAACCCTCTCAGGATTCGGTGAAAATATTGGTGCGTATAATTTCATAGAAAACAGATGGACTGGAAGCTTTCCGGAAGTTACCATAAATGAAAGAACCATCCAGTCAGGTGAATTCTTTGAAATTCCTGGGAAATGCAGCTTTAAGATAATTCTATTGGATGAATTTCATCCATCAGTTACCGATTATTTCTTCTTTAATTTCAAAACCATTGATGAACTTGCTAACGGTTACCGTTCCCGCCTTACCATCAGCCTCCGTGATTGGGAAACTTCTATTGTCGACATCGACCTGAAAGATTACCATCCCCAAAAAGCAGTTGACTTTCTCAATAAATTGGTGGAGGTGTACCGGATAGATAACGTGGACCGCAAGAACGAGTATGCCGACCAGACCATCAACTTCATAGAATACCTCCTCGAAGGGGTAAGCGATTCGCTTTCCATTGCTGAAGGTAAACTTCTTACCTTCCAATCCGACCATAAAATCATAGACATTAATTCCCAGACCGGCCAGCTTCTGGGGCAGATGAACGAGCTGGACAAGCGGAAGCAGGAACTGGAAACGGAGATCAAGTATTACCGGTACTTGCGCAACTATATCCTCACCAACCGCGATATCGGGGCCATGCTGGCACCCTCGTCAGTGGGGATCAACGACCCTTTGCTGGGAGGCTTGATCGGCGAGTTTAATACGCTCACCGTGGAGAAGTCTAAACTGGCCGACGTGCGGATTTCCCCACGGCTCACCCAGTTGAACTCCCAGTTGGAAAATGTCAAGGCGGCCATGCTCGAGAATATCGACAATATCCTCACCCAGAACGACCAGATGATGGCCGACCTCAACCGCCGCCAGGCCATGGTGGAAGCCCGCGTGGGGCGGCTTCCCGTCACCGAACGCGACCTCCTCAACATCGAGCGGAAATACAACATGAGCAACGACACCTATACCTTCCTGCTCGAAAAACTCTCCGAAGCCCAGATCGCCAAGGCGGCCAACCAGCCAGAAAGTCAGATCGTCGAGGAAGCCTCCTCTCTCGGACAGGTGGGTCCCCAGACCAACAAGGCCTATTCCTACGGTCTCTTCGCAGGCATTGTGCCTCCGGCCCTTTGGGTACTTCTCCTCGTCCTCTTCAACAACAAGGTGATCAGCAAGGAGGACGTGGAAATCCTCACCCGCCTGCCCATCCTCAACATGGTCTTCTTCAACAAGCAGAAGTTGCCTACCATGACCCCCGTCCTGGATAAACCCAACAGCCCCGACAGCGAGGCCTACCGAAGCCTCCGCGGAAAACTGGACCTGATGACCAAGGGAAAGCCCAAACCGGTCATCGCCGTCTCCTCCACCGGTCCGGGCGAGGGGAAGACCTATACGGCCATCAACATCGCCTCCTCCTATGCCCTGGCCAAACGGAAAACCCTCCTCCTCGACTTCGACCTGCGCAACTCACGCATCAACAAGGATTTTAAACTTGACGGCAGCAAGGGGGTGGTCTCTTTTATCCTGGGGAAAGACTCCCTGGGCCAGATTACCCATCCCACCAAACACCCCTTCCTCTCCATCATTCCCGCCGGCCCCATCCCCCCCAACCCCGGGGAGATGCTTATGGACGAGAAAGTGCGCCGAATGCTCCACGAACTGAAGGAAACCTACGACGTGATCGTCATCGACTCGGCGCCCATTGGCTATGTCACCGACCTCTTCCAGATTACCGACCTGATCGACTCCACGGTCTTCGTGATCCGCGACAGCTATACCAACCGGAAACTCCTCAAACAGGCCCTCGATGAGATCAAAATGTACAAGATCAAAGGGGTGGGGATCCTCATCAACGCCATCAAGACCACGGGCGGTCTCTTCCCGGCCTATGTGCTCAGCTACGTCAACGGATACCGCTATGGCTACGGCTACGGCTACGGGGATTACGGCTATGGCGGAGGCTATGGCTACGGCTACTACGGCTACGGGAGCAAAAACAAACGCAAACGCTTTAAGTTTCCCATGACCAGGGAAGGGGAGGAGCAGGAAAACGGCCTCCACAACGGCCGGCCGGAAATGAGTTAAATCGATTGTTTACTCAAAATATCCAGGAGGTGATTCAGCGCGTAGAGCGGAACATTAATGACCCATTCCTGCCACCGAAATTACTGCCATGGCAGTAATGTTTCTACATGTAGACCGGAAATGAGGTGAAAATCCAAATTATTACCATCGTAGCGGTAAATTATTCAAAAAAGATTTGCTTTTTATCTCAAAAACCCTATATTTACCGCTATAACAATATATTTTCGTATGCTTGATCCTGAAATTTTGGCGGCCATCATTAAAAAACACCGCAAAGCAGCCGGTTTAAGCCAGCTTCAACTGGCAGAGCTGGCTGGCGTGGGCAAAACGGTGGTGTTCGATCTGGAGAAAGGAAAAGAGACCATCCAACTCGATACGTTGAGAAAAATCCTCAAAACTCTGAATATCACGGTGCAGTTGACCAGTCCGTTCATGAACCAGATTTCCAGCCATGCGACAAGCCATCATATCCGTTGATCATCACGAAGCAGGGGTGCTTACCGAGGTTCAACCCGGCAGGAAATACCGTTTTGTGTACAATCCCGGGTATCAGGGAAATTCCGTATCCCTGACTTTACCTGTCAGACCTGAACCCTATGAATTCGACACTTTCCCGCCCTTCTTTGACGGATTGCTTCCGGAGGGATACCAACTGGAAGGATTGCTGAAATTCGGAAAAATCGACCGGAACGACCTGTTCTCCCAACTCATGGCTGTTGGGGAAGATATGGTCGGCAACGTTACGGCAAAGGAGGTGCTGCTGTGAACCGGTGTCCCATCACTTACGAACCGTGCGGACACCAGCAATATAGTCTAAAGGGTTTAAGGTTGTTGTCTCCTGCATTGACCAATCTCGCCAACCTGGACCTTTCTGCCGGTGAATTACGCACTGAAGCAATGGCAAGGGCTTCCAAAATGTCGATCCAGGGGGTTCAGCCTAAGCTGAGTGCCATTCTGAATATCAAAAAAGGAAGGTTCGATATCGTTGATAAAAACGGAAGATATATCTTGAAACCCCAGCACCACCTGTTCCCGGAACTTCCTCAGAACGAAAACCTCACCATGCACCTGGCTGCCACCATTGGAATTCGTGTTCCCTTGCACGGCATGGTCTACTCAAAAGACAATTCCCTCACCTATTTTATTAAAAGGTTTGATCGCCGCGGACAAAAAGATAAAATTGCCGTGGAAGATTTTGCCCAGTTAGCCGGAAAAGACAGGGATACCAAGTATAACTACTCTATGGAGAAACTGGTCAGACTGGTAGATGATTACTGCACTTTCCCCTCCGTTGAAAAAGTAAGACTTTTTAACCTCGTGCTGTTTAACTACCTGATCGGAAATGAGGACATGCATCTGAAGAATTATTCGGTTATTGTCAGGGATGGCAAGGTGGAACTCTCCCCGGCTTATGACCTACTTAACTTTACCATTGTGCTGAAAGACGGAGCGGAAGAAATCGCGCTGCCCCTGAATGGCAAAAAAAGAAACCTGACGAGGAATATCCTGGTCAACTACTTTGGCAAAGAGAAGTGCGGTTTGACATATAAAACCATTGAGAATAACCTCACCATTATTCAGGCGGCCATTCCCGGGTGGCACACCATGATTGGAATCAGTTTCCTCTCGGAACCCATGAAAGATAAATATCGTAAATTGTTGCAGGAGAGGACAAAAATATTATTTGGCTGAATAGGTAGTAAAAGAGCACCCTGGGGGCGACCCTCTGAATAACAAAAGGCAGCACTCGCCGCCTTTTGCTAAACCTAACCAAACCTTTTCTATGAAAAAATTACACTCTTGTCTGTACAAGACAAAGATACGCCATCTTTTAGTTAAGGGCTGGTAATCAAAGTTAAAGTATGTTAAGGGGCTAAACATATGCAGAATATTATATTTGTCTCAATTAACATACTCCAGGATCAACAGAATGGGTTTATATCATAAAAAATTTAAAAAATTGCGTTATTTTAGCGACCTTGTTCAAAGAATTTTCTGCAAACAACCAACAATTAAATAAATAAGGGTTTATGACAAAGTATGTGTATACGTTCGGCGCAGGAAAGGCCGAAGGTAAAGCCGACATGAAAGAGTTGCTCGGCGGCAAGGGTGCCAACCTGGCTGAGATGAACCTCATCGGGGTTCCCGTTCCTCCCGGATTCACCATCACCACCGAGGTATGTACCATTTACAATGAAAAAGGCCAGCAGGTGGCATTTGACCTGATCAAAACTGAAGTGGAAGCTGCCGTACGCCAGATCGAAGCCCTCACCGGCACCGTCTGGGGCGACCGCAACAACCCCTGCCTGGTCTCCGTCCGCTCGGGTGCACGCGCTTCCATGCCGGGAATGATGGACACCGTCCTCAACCTCGGCCTCAACGACGACGCCGTGGCCGGCATCGCCCTCAAATCGGGCAACGAACGCTTCGCCTGGGACTCCTACCGACGCTTCGTTCAGATGTACGGCGACGTAGTCCTTGACATGAAACCCCACTCCAAAGAAGCCATCGACCCCTTCGAAGAGATCATAGAAGGCCTCAAGGCTGAAAAGGGCATCCACCTCGACACCGAATTCACTACCAACGACCTCAAGGAACTGGTCACCCGCTTCAAAACCGCCGTCTTCAACGTTACCGGCCGCACCTTCCCCACCGACCCGTGGGAACAGCTCTGGGGCGCCGTGGCTGCCGTGTTCAACAGTTGGAACAACGAACGGGCCATCTTCTACCGCCGCCTGAACCAGATCCCCGACGAATGGGGAACGGCCGTCAACGTGCAGGCTATGGTCTTCGGAAATATGGGCCAGACTTCAGGAACCGGGGTGGCCTTCACCCGTGACGCCGCCACCGGCGAAAACCTCTTCAACGGCGAATACCTTATCAACGCCCAGGGCGAAGATGTCGTGGCTGGCATCCGCACTCCCCAGCAGATCACCCTCGAAGGATCGAAACGATGGGCCGAACTGGCCGGCGTTTCCGAGGAAGACCGCAAAAACAAATACCCCTCTCTCGAAGAGTTCATGCCTGAAATCTACCGCCAGCTCTTCGAAACCCAGCAAAAACTGGAAAACCACAACCGCGATATGCAGGACCTGGAGTTCACCATCCAGGAAAACAAACTCTGGCTGCTCCAGACCCGCAACGGGAAACGCACCGGCGCCGCCATGGTAAAGATCGCCATGGATATGCTTCGCGAAGGCAAAATCGACGAGAAAACGGCCCTGCTCCGCATCGAGGCTGGCAAACTCGACGAACTCCTCCACCCGGTCTTCGATCGCGACGAACTGAAACGGACCAAGTCGGTGGCCAAGGGTTTACCCGCCTCTCCGGGTGCCGCCACCGGACAGATCGTCTTCTTCGCCGATGAGGCCGCCAAATTCGGTGCTTGCATCCTCGTCCGCCAGGAGACTTCTCCTGAAGACCTCGAAGGGATGCACATCGCCCGCGGTATCCTCACCGCCCGCGGAGGAATGACCTCCCACGCCGCCGTGGTGGCCCGCGGAATGGGCAAATGCTGCGTCTCCGGCGCAGGAGCCCTCAAAATCAACTATAAGACCCGCACGATGACCGTGGGAACCAAAGTCTTCAACGAAGGCGACTGGATCTCCCTCAATGGCTCCACCGGGGAAGTCTATGAAGGCAAGGTGAAAACCATGGATCCCGAACTGAGCGGTGACTTCGCCACCATCATGGAACTGGCCGACAAGTACACCCGCATGAAGGTCCGCACCAACGCCGACACCCCGCACGATGCCCAGGTAGCCCGTAAATTCGGCGCCGAAGGAATCGGCCTCTGCCGCACCGAGCACATGTTTTTCGAAGGGGAACGCATCAAGTCCATGCGCGAAATGATCCTCGCCAACGATGAAGCCGACCGCCGCAAGGCTCTGGCCAAGTTGCTGCCCTACCAGCGTGCCGACTTCGAGGGCATCCTCGCTGCCATGGAAGGCTTCGGGGTGACCATCCGCCTCCTCGACCCGCCCCTCCACGAATTCGTGCCCCACGAAGAAGCCAACCAGGCCGAATTGGCCAAAGAGATGGGCGTATCCGTCGAAGAAATCAAACACAAGGTGGAATCCCTCCACGAATTCAACCCGATGCTGGGCCACCGGGGCTGCCGCCTCGGCATCACCTATCCCGAGATCACCGAAATGCAGGCCCGCGCCATCATCGAAGCGGCCGTTAACCTGAAAATGAAAGGCCTCAACGTCCTTCCCGAGATCATGGTCCCCCTGATCGGCACCGTCAAGGAGCTGGAACTCCAGGTGAACATCATCAAGGAAACCGCCGAGAAGGTCTTCGCCGAGAAGGGCGCCCGCGTCGACTTCCTCACCGGTACGATGATCGAAGTGCCCCGTGCTGCCCTCACCGCTGACCTGGTGGCCGGTGTAGCCGAATTCTTCTCCTTCGGAACCAATGACCTCACCCAGATGACCTTCGGCTACTCACGCGACGATGCCGGCAAGTTCCTCGATGTGTACCTCAAGACCGGCGTCCTCAAGAACGACCCGTTCCAGGTCCTCGACCGCGAAGGGGTAGGACAACTGGTCCGCATGGGTGTCGAGAAAGGCCGTGGTGTCAATCCGAAACTGAAGGTGGGCATCTGCGGTGAACACGGCGGAGAACCCTCCTCGGTCGAGTTCTGCGACATGGTCGGCATGAACTACGTGAGCTGCTCACCCTACCGGGTGCCCATCGCCCGCGTGGCCGCCGCCCAGGCCAACGTGAAGGCTAAGAAGTAATTACCTCCTGACAGAAAATATTTCTGCCTGAAGCATGATAAAAAAAAGAGCCGGCTCATCGCCGGCTCTTTTTGTTTCTTTTTTGTGCTTCAAAGTATTCAATGGCTTGATGGATTTTTGAGTATGGGAATAGTTCCCCTTTATCTCCCTTTTCCTTTTCTTTTAGGATGTCTTTTGAATTCACCATCGCGGTTTCCATCCTATTCTCTGAACAGAGCATTTTCGTCCAAATTTTGTTTTCTAGGTATTCTTTTTTCTTGGAGTATTCTGGAATATGTCTTATCAGTTCGGTCATTACTTCATTACAGGTTCTGAACTCCCGGCTGGTTTTCAAAAAATGAAGTAAAAACCAGAATTCGATTCCGGGCATAGACTCACAAATAATAACCTGTTCCTGATTCTTGTATTTCCTTTTTATTTTTTCAAACTTTTCCTTTTTCCGTTGACTGACAATGGTATCATAATCGGTTATATAAATTATCTGGGTGCAACCACCGGAAACATACTCATCTATCAAATTTTCAGCACTTTCAATTGTGATGCCGGTAAACAAGGATGGTCTCAGAACATATTTGTAACCGTTCAACTCTTTCAAATGCTTTAAGTAATACTGCTCGGTAATCCCATCGCCTAATACCACATAGTTTTTCCGGGTATTTCTGGTCTCTGTTCTCCTTGCCATAATCAATCCTCCAAATTGGGAATAGCTCCGAATTTCCCGTGTTTATATGCATTGTGGAAAGAAAGCTCTTTTCGAAAATTGAAATCAGCCATGGAATAAATAGAGGTTACCCCATTAATTCCTTTCTCAGTAAACCATACGGCATCTTTACGAATAATGTCTTTCTCATTTAATAGAGAAAGGTTGTGTGTAGTGAAAAATAACTGAGCTTCTTTTGACTTTCTTAGAAACTCTTTAATGAAATGCATCACTAACAGGGGGTGAAGGGCTGTATCAATTTCATCAATTGGGAGGAATGAATTGTTGGTTACTGCCTCATAAAAAGGAGCAGAAAGTCCATAGTATCGCAACGTTCCTCTGGATTCCAACTCTTCAGGTAGCATGTAAAGCTTTTTAACATCGTTTCTAATGATTCGGTGTTCAAATAGCTTTTTTTCAAGATGGATCGCTTTCTCCTTGATGATCCGGTTCTTCTCTTCATCTGGAAATGGACCGTACTCAAACAGTTTTACCAATTCATTTGGTATGTTTTTAATTTCCTCTTCAAAATAAATATCAGAAATATTCATATCCGCTTTGTAGAGAAAATTCAAAATATGTTCTTTGACCTTCTCATTACTTTTTATTTGCTGGTCAGAGAATTCGGTCAATGACAAGTAAGGATCTATAGTTGGCAAGAAGTTTTCACGGAACCATTGAAAAGCTATGGTAAGTTCAGGAACTGAAAGGTTGATCTGTGAATATGCAGCAAATACTGACATATTCCTGAGGGTTTTTAGCTGAATAGTTTCTAGGGCCTGATCAGTAATCTTTATTTTCGATCCAAATTTAACTACCGAAAGCTGATGGTCAGAATCAAACTGCCGGTCAAAGATTAAAGCTGGCTGCGTCCCTGGATAATAGAATAGTCTCTCTGTTAAGACGGTCTCACTAGTTAATTCCAGAAAGTACTTATGTTTAGTTTTATCTATGTAAAAAATGAGCTCGAAACTACCAGGTTCATTTATTGTAGTATCAAATCTGAATGGGATGAAGTGTGTGGTTCTGTCTCTTTCAGTTGGAATCCGTCTGATAAAACTCCACAAAAATCCGAATGCTTTCAGTAAATTGCTTTTTCCCGACGCATTCGGTCCATAAATCATCATCATTTTTAGAATTCGAACTCCGGGAACGGGTTCTGCCACATAATAATCCTCTAAAGTAATGTCAGAAGTGGCCTCAAAACTTAACGTGACTTCATCTTTAAAGGAAAGAAAGTTCCGAATTTTAAACTCAAGTATCATCTCTATTTTTTAATAATGCAAATTATATGTAAAAATACAAAATAGAAGTGATTTTATCAAGCGTTGATTCAAATAATTCCCTTAACCGGTCATAGAGTACGCGGAATTATTGCCCCACAGTTTATTTTTTGCCGAAAAGCGCCATGAAGTTCCGCCAGAGCTCCTCAAAGTGGTTGTAGTTCTCCTTGTAGCTGAAACCCAGTCCCTGCGTGTAGGGCGCCGTCTCGTAGATGAGGTTGTTGTTCGACTTGTTATAGGCTTTGAGCTGGAGCTTGCCGTTGCGCGTGAGCTTCACGTTGATCTCGAAGTCGCCCACCAACTCGCTCTGGTTCATGGTCCTTGGATTGGTATTGTTGCCGATGTTGCCATTGATGCTCACCCGGTCGTTGAAGATCTGGGTGCTCAGCGCCAGCTCGATCTCATCGCCGGTGATCTGGTTGCCGGGGCGGTAGTTGAAGCCGATGTCGACATCCTGGTTGATCTGGGAGAGCCAGTTGCTCAATCCGTTCGAGAAGAGATCGCTGGCCGTGCTGCCGATCAGTCCGGTGGCGGTCGCCTCATAGTTCCCCCGCACATTCTCAGGGGTGTAGAACTTACCCAGCACCAGCAACGAGAGCATCTGCCGGTTGAGGTCTTCCTGTGTCGAGAAGTATTGCTGCACCTCGTCGCGCACCCGGCTCTCCAGCTCAGGGAAGAGGATGTCAAACTTAATGTCGGGGCTCGTCAGGTCGCCGGTGAGGATGATGCGGCATTCGACAGGTACCCGCGTCGAGCTGGTCACATTCTCATTGGTCCCCACCATAAGCTCGTAGAGCGACGCCCGGAGGCTGTAAATGGCGTTCAGGTCGATGACGGCCTGCATGGGGTCACCCGACCAGGTGATCGACCCCCCGGGCTCGACCGTGAACCGCTTGTTGATCACGTTCTGCACCGTGAAGAGGTATTCACCCTGCTCAAGCACGAAATCACCCGTGAGGAAGATATTTCCTTTGGGGTCCATCCGGAAACGCAGGGTGCCTTCACCCTGGGCCCTGATTTCGTCGCTGATCTGGGTGTTGTAGACCATTTGTACCCGTGCTTCCGGAGTGGCATGCATCAAAAAATCGATTTCAAGGCCCCCGGTTTCCGGAGATTGTACGAATAATGGCTTGATGACGCTGTCTTTTTCGGCCGTCACGAACCGCACAAAATCATAACGCGCCACCTCGGCCTCTTCACTCAGGACGATGGTCACCGCGGTCTCGGGCAGACTGGTGGCCTCACCGGCGAGCTTGACGCTGGTTCCCTGCCCGGTGATGGTGATGTTCCCCCGCACAATGGCCTTGCCGTAGAAACTTTCACCCTGCCGGGCCGTGGTGTTCAGTGCCAATATTTTGTTGGTGTTGACCGAGAGGTCGTACCTCATATTCCTGAAGTTGTCGTGGCGGATGGTGCCGTTGAAGGTGCCCCGGTTGCCCAGAATATCCTTCACCTCCATGTTCCGGAAGATGATCCTGTCGCGGTCGAGCCGCACCGAGTCATTGAGGTTATAACCCACCTGGGTGTAGTCGATGGTCAGCCCGGCGTTGCTGCACATCACCGCCCCGTCCATCAGCAGCTTCCCGGGTTTCCCGTGCACCCTGATGCGGCCGCTGCCATCGCCGTGGAAGTTGGTGAGAGTTTCGCGGATCACCGTGTTCAGGACCACCAGCGACTGGTTGTTGAAGTCAAAGGTGAAATCGAGGTCCAGGGTGCGGGGGTCGAACCAACCGGTGGCGACGGTCTGGTCACGGCCGTTTTTGGTGATCTTCATCTTGCTGTTGATCTGCTCGGCGCGGCGGTCCCAGGCGTTGACCAGGCTGATATCGCCAATGGGCTGCTCCCTGAAGACCAGTCCGTCGATGCGCAGGTCGGAGTCGAGGCGGCGGCTCCGGTAGAAGTCGGAGACCGAGAGGCTCCCGTTGATCATGCCCGCCAGGCCCAGCTTGGCCTTCAGGTAAGTCTCGAGTTGGCCCAGGTTGAGGTGCTGGAGCTGAAGGGTGATGGCCTCATTCTCATCGGGCGAAAGGGCCCCGTCGAGGGCGATCTGCTGCACCCCGTTCCGGAAGGAAAACCCCTCCACCGCCAGGTGCTTCCCGTCAAGGATGATCTGCGCCGGCGACAACTGCCATAACGTGTCGGCAATGATGATCTTCGAGGGCTTCAGCCCCACGGCAACCACCGGCCCGGACAGCGAGTCACGCGCCGTGAACCGCACATCCCCCGCAATCTCCCCGCTGTAGGAGAGGTTGTCCCAGTTGTTCCAGACGATGCGCGTGCTGACCAGATCTTCCGCCGCATCGGCCAGCAACGCCAGGTTGTACAGGCTCAGCCCGTTCTGCATGTGAAACTCGCCGAAGCGAACCCGCGCCGCCAGCTCCCCCCCCGAGGGCTCCACATTCACCGTCACCTTCCGTGCACCCATATTCTTATAGACGATCTCGGGCACTTCGGTCTCCATCTCCAGGCTCCTCTCTCCGGAATCTATCCTTCCCGAGAGCAGAAACGGCGTGCGGACCTGCAGGCCGGGTACAAAGACCGCCGCGAGCGCATTGAGGTCACGCGCGTAGAAATCAAAGGCAAACCGGTTCGTATTCTCCTTCCCGGTGACAGGTATCCTCAACGCCGGAAGGTAGCGCTCCAAAACGATCCCGAAGGACTCGATGAGATTCCGGAAGTGATAGGTGCCGTTGACCGACAGGTCGAAGAAGTCGGAGTTGAGCTGGATCTGGCTGATCTCTTCCCCCAGGTGGGTGTCGACGGTCAGGCGCTCAAAGGTGAGGGTGTCGTGGTCGTTGAGGTACCAGCCGTCGCTCACCTTAATGGAGCCGTCGAGGTTGTCGAGGTTGTCGCCCGTGAAGTTGGCCGTCATCCCCAGCTTCAGCAGGCTGGTGCGGTTGGCCGTGTCAAGGCGCATGGCCACCAGGTCGGCCTCGCCGAGATCCAGGGTGAAGTCAAAGGCCGGGATCTTCTTGTCGAGGTCTAACACCCCCGTGAAGTCAAGCTTCAGGTGGGGATCGCCAACCTTCACATTCCCGTTGAAACGGCGATTGTTGAGGTTGCCGTCAAGCTCGATCTGGCTGTAGGTGTAGCCAAAGGCTTCGAGTTCCGAGATGCCGCCCCGGAAGTTGCCGTCGAGGGTCTCCCTGGTTTTATTGTACAACCCGTTGACCATCCCGTTAAAGGAGATCTTGCCGAGGCCGTTGGCTTTCAGCAGGCGCCCCAGCTCAAAGCCGGCGGTCTCCAGCTTCCCGTTGTAGCGGATGTTGTTGCCGCTCACCGGCACAAAGGAGATGTCGGTGCGGGCACGGCCCATCGGACTGTGGAGGGTCCCATACGCCACGAAGTCGGTGGGGAAACCGGTGAAATTCCCGGCATAGCTGAGCAGCCCGCTCTCCAACAGGGTGGGGGGGAAGCTCAGGAAGAGGTTTTTGGAACCGTCGGGAAGCCGCACCCTGCTCAGGTCGGCCAGGGAGGTCTGCAGCCGGTTGATATCGATGAAAAGGTAGGGCTCGGGAATATCCTCGAAGAGGTCGACCGAAACATCACAGTCGAGAAGGGTGTTGCTGCCCGTGGTCACCAGCAGCTTGCGGGCCTTGAAGCTCTGCGGCGACCCCGAGAAATTCCCCGTGATCTCCAGCACCTGGTTCATGCCGCTCAGCGAGGGAACGAAAATCGCCAGGTCGGCCAGACTCAGCTGCGCCTTCTCCAGATCCAGGGCCAGGCGGGTCCGCCTCTCTTCCGTGCCCGGAAGGGTGTCGCTCTGGAGCCTGAACTCCGCGGAATCAACGCGCGAGTGAAGGGTCTCCAGCGTGAGGTGGCTTACCTTCAGCACCCCCTGCGACCGGCTGACATCGGCCGACAGGTCGTTCAGAAAGAACCCCCGGCTGTCGATGAGGGTCATCGAGGCGATCTTCATGGCCATCGAATCGGGATAGAGCCCGAAATGATCTATCCTGAGGTTGACATCGTCAATGCCGTAGGTCAGGGGCTCCCCATGGCGGTTCTCATAGTGAAATCCCGAGTTCCGGAGCCTGAAATTCCGGCAGGTGAAACTCCATGCGCTCTGACGGGTGGTATCTTTCCGGAGGGAATCGGTGAGAAAGGCAAAATTGTAGCGCCCCAGGCTGTCGCGGCGGATGTAAAAGTCGGAGCGGTCGATGGTGAAGAGGCCAATGCCCACATGCTTCCTGCGGAGGCTGAGGTGGTCGACACGGGCCATGATTTTTGAGGCGGCAGCCAGGGTCTCCCCACCCGGCTCCTCGAGGCGCACATCCTCCAGCACGATCTTGTTGAAAAGGGCGATGTCTACCCCCCCGATGTGGATGCCGGCGTTCAGCTTCTCCGAGAAATAGGCCGCCAGCCGGTGGGTCAGAAAGGTCTGCACCCCCTGACTCTGGATGGCCAGGTAAAGACCCGACAGCAACAAAAAGAGGACCGTCAGGGGGATCAGGACTATTTTCCAGCCTTTTTTGATAATTTTGCGTTTTCACAAAAATACACAAAAACCGGGCAAATCTCCCGTCGTCTGAATGTAGATAAAAAGTTGTATTTTTACACTATATGGCTGATAAAGCATACATAACGGCAAAAGTCTTTAAATGGGCAAGAGAATCAGCTAAAATTACTGAAGAAATTGCTGCGTCTAAAGTTGCCGTTTCTATTGATAAGTTCAAGGAATGGGAAAATGGAGAAGATTATCCGACCATTCGACAGGCACAAACTTTAGCGAAAGCATATAAAAGACCATTTGCATTATTCTTTCTGCCAGATGTACCAACTGATTTTCAACCTCTTCAGGATTTTAGGAAAGCAGGCTCAAAAGAATTAAGTACATCGTCAATTTTTATAATTCGGGAAATACAGCAAAAACAAGCTTGGATTAGCGAAGTAAATGAAGATAATAACGAAATCGGAGTTTCATTTATTGGCAAATTCACTGTTAAAGATAGTCCAGTAATTGTTGCAAATGATATTCTCTCTACGCTAAATATCAACCCATTAAATTATAAATCTAATAATCCTATTATTGAATGGATTGATAAAGCTGAATCAAATGGGATTTTTATTTCCAGGACTAGTTTTATCCATCCAAGGCTAAAGTTGGACTCAAATGAAATACAAGGTTTTGCAATTGCAGACAACTTTGCTCCCTTCATATTTATTAATTCAGACGATTGGAATGCACCTCAATTATTTACTTTAGTTCACGAACTTGCTCACCTTTGGATTGCTGAGACTGGAATATCAAATGACATAGAGCCATTAATTAAAAATGCTGGTGATCACAATCCAATTGAATTATTCTGCAATGAAGTTTCTGCAAACGCGTTAATACCCAAGGAATTCATCGAAAGTCTTGATAGTAAGGCTTTTGATAATGCAAAAGAAGTTTTTAAAAATGCTAAAATAATTGGGGTTAGCTCTGTGGCATTATTGGCTAGAGCGTTAAACCTTAACATTATATCATTAAGTGCATATAAAAATTTGAAGCATTTAGCCGACATTGAATATACTGAATTCTTAAAAAGAGAAGAAGCGAAAAAATTAAAGCTGAAGGAGAAACAAAAGTCAGGCGGACCGAATTATTTTTTACTTCAACTAAACAGAAATAGTCGATTATTTACACAAACAGTATTAGATGCTTTTCGTGGAGGGGTAATTGAACCATCTATGGCTAGTAACTTATTAAATGTTCAGGTAAATAAATTTCCCAAACTTGAAGCACAAATGTACAGAAGAGTATGATTGATAAAAGATTCTGCTTGGATGCTAATGTGCTTATTCAAGCATGGCAAAAATACTACTCACCAAAAATATGTCCAAGTTATTGGGATGTCCTTAATGAACTGGGGGCTAATAGAATCATCTTTATACCTGAGATGGTTTATGATGAAATTGTTCGAACGGATGATGATTTATCAAAATGGTTGAAGTCTAGTAAAATTCTGATTAGTAAGATAGACGAGCAAGTAACAAAATGCTTAAAGGACATTTATTCTGCTGACCCAAACCACAAGTATTTAGTTGATAATACGAAGGCCAGGTCGTTGGCTGATCCATGGGTGATTGCGCACGCATTAAGAGAGAACGCAACAGTAGTAACAAAGGAAGAAAAGGTAACTGCCATAAATACTTTAAAAATAAAAATTCCTAATGTATGTGAGAAGATGCATGTATCATGGATTAATGATTTTCAAATGATTGATGAGTTAGGGATTATGTTTAAGTGTGAAATGGGAATAAAACAAAGCACGAATCGCTAATATTTTCAATCCCGCAATTATTGTGTTAAGCTGTCCAAAAGGTTATCTGGAGGTTTACACTTCCTTGTGTATACATGTAGTCTAATTAAATTCACATGGTAAAGGAAATATTAATGGATAGAATTTCTGAGAGAAAAGAGTTGACTGGTGATATGGTCCGGGAGGTAGTGATTCTGGCGATTGAGTCGTCGTGCGATGATACGTCGGCGGCGGTGATCCGAAATGAGACGATCCTGTCAAATGTGGTGGCCAGCCAGAAGGTGCACGAGGCGTATGGGGGTGTGGTGCCCGAACTGGCTTCACGTGCCCACCAGCAGAACATCATTCCCGTGGTGGATGTGGCCCTGAAACGTGCCGGAGTTTCCCGCAGCGAGATTTCAGCCGTGGCCTTCACCCGCGGGCCCGGACTCCTCGGTTCCCTTCTCGTGGGCACTTCCTTCGCCAAGGCCTTCGCCCTGGCTCTGGGCGTCCCCCTCATCGAAGTCAACCACCTCCAGGCCCACGTCCTGGCCCTCTTTATCCGCGAACCGGGGATGACCGACAGAGCGGATGCTTCACAGGCAGCGCCGGCACCTGCGCAGGCCACGACCTCTCTGTCAGCCGCCACGCAGTCCGCTGACATGCCACCGGTTGCTGCACGAACCGCAGCCATACCGCCGATCTCTGCGCAGTCCGCAACGCCGGCGCCTGCTCAGGCTGCGACATCAGCGCCTGCTCAGGCTGCGACACCAGCGCCCGCTCAAACCGCGACATCAGCGCCCGCTCAAACCGCGACATCAGCGCCCGCTCAGGCTATTGTTTCTGGTCCGGTCTACCGCGTGCCTTCCTTTCCTTTCCTCTGCCTCCTCGTCTCGGGCGGAAACTCCCAGATCATCCTGGTCAGGGATCATCTCCACATGGAGGTCATCGGCCAGACCATCGACGACGCCGCCGGTGAGGCCTTCGACAAGTGCGCCAAGGTGATGGGCCTTCCGTACCCCGGCGGCCCCTACATCGATAAGCTGGCCAAAGAGGGCAACCCCCACCGCTTCCCCTTCACCAAACCTGCCATATCCGGACTCGACTACAGCTTCAGCGGACTCAAAACAAATTTCCTCTATTTCCTGCGCGACCAGCTCAGGGAAAATCCCGGGTTCATTGAGCAGAATAAAGCCGACCTGGCTGCCTCCCTCCAGAAGACCATCATCGACATCCTCCTTCAGAAGCTGACCCGGGCTGCCAAAGAAACCCGCATCCGCGACATCGCCATCGCCGGCGGCGTCTCGGCCAACTCGGGCCTCCGTAACGCCATCCAGGCCGAAGCCCAAAAACGGAAATGGAATGTCTTTATCCCCAAGTTCGAGTTCACCATGGACAACGCCGCCATGATCGCCATCGCCGGATACTATAAGTACCTCAGGGGCGAATTCGCCGGACAGGACGCCGTGCCATACTCGCGTACACACCTCTGAAAAATCTTAAGTCTTGAGTCTTGAATCTTAAATGAAGGAATCTGGAGTCCGGAATGAGGGAGTCGGGAATCCTGAATCTGGAGTCTGGAATGAGGGAATCTGGAGTCTGGAATCTTGAATGAGGGAATCTGGAATCTTGAGTCTTGAATCTTGAATGAAGGAATCTGGAGTCTTGAATGTAGGAAACCGGAATCTTGAAGTTCAAAATATCA
>Ga0116151_10000542_pt1 | contig 34601 bp, 27 predicted proteins | sample AD_UKC117_MetaG_FD_89893 | JGI IMG/M metagenome (GOLD analysis project Ga0116151, IMG submission 89893) | Active sludge microbial communities of municipal wastewater-treating anaerobic digesters from Hong Kong - AD_UKC117_MetaG | ecosystem: Engineered > Bioreactor > Anaerobic > Digestate... | reverse complement strand
CCGCTCCACCCGTGGCTAAAAACTGACGCTCCTTCGGAGCTGTGTTGGCCTTGGAAACATTGGAGTTTACGACGGTTCTGCAAATCGGAAATCCTCACTCGAATTCCCGGACAGCGTCGCCCTCAAAGGCAAGCATGCAGAAGTCGCGGCCGCCTGCGACAGGCGACTTGGCGCCCGCTATCGGGGGAGAACCCGTCGCACCTCCGGAGCGAGCGTTGCTCGGACCGGATTCAGGCGCGGGATGGTGTCATCACGCCGCCGGCGCCGATTTTCGTCCCAATCCCAGCGCCCGATCGTGGACCCGGCCCATGAGCGTCAGCGACGCCATCGCGCCGCACAGCGCCAGGAACATGTCCCACTGGGAATCCCAGACATCGCCCTGGCTGCCCAGGAACGCGTCGGCCGCTTCCCCCGTCGCCGCCGCCACCCACCATTCGATCAGCTCGTAGAACGCGCTGATCGCCAGACACGTCGCGACCACCAGGAAACTCAGCCACTTTCCTCGAGACAGGGGCGACGTTCGCAGCAGCAGTTCGCGCGCCAGGATCGCCGGGAAGAACCCCTGCGCGATGTGCCCCAGCCGATCGTAGTGATTCCGTGACAGGTCCAGCGCTTCCCTGAACCAATCGCCGAGCGGGACCATGGCGTAGGTGTACCTGCCGCCGACACACAGAATCACGCAGTGCAGCGCCACGCCGAGGTAGGCGAGCCAGGTCAGTGGGAATCGCCGATAGGTCGCCCCGAGCACGACAAAGGCGATCATGACGGGGAACGTCTCCAGGAACCATGTCCATCGATCGTGCGGTCTGACACCTGACCACGCCAACACAATCGCGACCACGACAACGAGCGCGAGCGTGAATCGCGAATAGCGTTCAACATGAATTTCTTTCGTCGAAGTCGGCGCCGTCATGTCTCATCCGCCAATGCGCGCAGGTCGACCTTTCCCCGGTCCGTTTGTGGCAGTGCGTCGCGAATATCCCACTCATCCGGAACCATGTAGGCCGGCACGTTCGCCCGACAGTGTGCGATCAGATCCGCCTGCGTGAGACTCAACGCGTCGCGGAACGAGACGCACGCGCGCAGGCGATTGCCGAAAACCGGATCCGCGACGGCCACGATTGCCGCTTCGCGCACCGACGGATGGTTCAGCAGGGCGGTCTCGATCTCACCCGGCTCGATGCGATGACCCCGGCATTTGATCATCCGATCGATTCGTCCCTCGAAGAGCAGGGCGCCGTCCGCGCGCCGGCGAACACGATCGCCGGTGCGATAGGCCATGCCGACGCCATCCGGCGCCGGTACCAGTCGCCGCGCCGTCATCTCGGCGTCGTTGGCGTAGCCCGTCGTGACAGTCGGGCCCGCCACGAGCAGCTCGCCGGCCCCGGGCGCCGCCACGTCTTGAAGGTCCTCATCGACAATCCAGACGCGCGTATCGCTGATGGGGAGACCGATCGGCAGTGTGGGCGCGCTCATATCAACCTTATGATTGACAGGATGATACGTGCATACATTGGTTTCCGTCGGGCCATAGAGGTTTGTCCAGGCGGCGTGCGGAATCAGCTCGGCCAGCGATCGCAGGGCGGGGATCGGCATGACTTCCCCGGCGAAGATCACGTGCCGCAGCGCGGACAGATCGTGATCGCCCAGTTTTCCGCGGAGTTGCAGCATCACGAGCGCCGACGGCACGGAATACCAGATGCTGATCCGCTGATCCGCGATGAACTTCGCCAGCGGGTAGGGGAACATCTTCACGCGTTCCGGAACCGGGCACATCGTCGCGCCGACGCGGACGGCGGCAAAGATATCGAATGTCGAGAGGTCAAAATTGAAGGGCGCGTGATTCGCCACGCGATCGTCCGGTGTCAGGGCGAACTGGACTTCGCCCCAGCGTGAGAAGTGGTCGAGGCTCAGCGTCGTGATCTCGACGCCCTTGGGCCCCCCCGTCGAGCCGGACGTGAAGAGCAGGTTTGCGACACCGCGATCGGGCGTCGGCGGGGCGCCTGTGATGCGCGGCGCCGTGTACGTGGATTCAATCGCGACAGCGTCCGCGCCATCGACCTGCGACGCGAATGTCGATCGCATGCGCGTCGCGATTGCGCCAGGCGCCGAGCGTGTTCCCGTCCAGATCACGGCGCCGGCGTCTTCGCAGATCTTCGCGATCCGGTCGGCGGGCCACGCCGGATCAATGGGGACGTACGCCGCGCCCGTCCGCGCGATGGCGAAGAGCGCGACGAGGGCGTCGATCGATTTCGTGAACGCGTGCGCCACGCGCGCGCCCGGCGCCGCGCCCGCCTCGCGGAGGCGGGTTGCGAAGCGTTCGCTTCGATCGATCAGATCGGTGTATCGAATCGTTGCGTCGCCGAAGTCGATGGCGATACGCTCGGCGTGCGCGTCGACCGCATTCGCAAGCAGCTCGAATACATTCGTCACGGCGTTCATGGATGTGAAAGTGGCTTGGGCGCCGGGTTATCGATGTTCGCCGATCCACTCGACGATGGCGTCAATCGTCTCGACACGTTCGGGCGTCATTTCGTGGTCCGGCAGATTGACGCCGAGGGACTGTTCCACGAAGACCAGCAGTTGCATCAGTCGAAGCGAATCGAGACCGAAGTCGAAGAGATTCGCGTCGTTGCCGGGTCGCGAATCCGTCGGCGTCGGCAGCAACGTCTCGAAGATGTAGTCCCGAACCTTCTCTCGATCACTCATGGCGTCGTTTGTTTCCCTCGGTAATGACCGGTAATCTAGTCGGCCCCATAAGATCGTTCAATCGGCGCGTGGCCGAATGATGCGCGTGGCCGGCGTCGCCCAGTAACGCCAGAGTGTAACCCACCTCGTCGAAAAGAGCGCAATAGCGCCGCAGTGGACCCCCGAATGCCTCGTTTGTTTCATATTTCCAGGCCGATTCTCGGCGCCATCCTCGTGAGCCTTGCGGCCGTCAATTCCGGCTGCGGCGCCTTTGCCGTCGACAACGGCGGCCTCTTTCCGCTTCCGACGATCCATATCGTCTGGCCGACGCCGGATGGCGCCGGCCTCGACGTCGAACAGGTGACACTGACGGCCGACAATGGCGAACCGCTCCATGGCTGGTTCATCCCGGCGGAGGCGCCGCGCGCGACCGTGATCATGCATCATGGCGCCCTGACGAATCGATCCTCGACGATTGCGCACTATCGCCTGCTCAATCGGCATCACTACAACGTCTTCGTCTATGACTACCAGGGATTCGGCGAGAGTCTCGTGCTCGCGACGATCACGACGGTCCTGCCGGACGCGGATGTCGCGCTGGAATATGTCCAGCAGCGCGAGGGACCGGGTTCGGACAGGATCATCATCTTCGGGCAGTCGATGGGAACTCTGCCGGCGATCGCGCAGGCGGCTCGCTCTCCCGATCGTGTCGTGGGGCTCGTGGTTGAGGGGAGCTTCACGGAAACCCTGCCGACGTGGGCCTTCACGCTGCTTGGCATCGCGCCCGATCCGATCGCCTTCAGTCGAATTCCCGACGAACTCGTGTCCGCCAACAACATCGTTCACGTGACGATCCCCAAGCGATTCCTGCATTCGCGGGACGATCTGACCACGCCGATCGGCGGCGCCCGCCAGCTCTATGAGCTCGCGCCGGAACCCAAGTCCTTCTTCGAAACGTTCGGCATTCATCTTGACGCGATCAACCGGGATCCCGCCTACGAGCCGGCGCTGGTCGAGTTCCTCGACGAAGTCTCCGGCGCCTAGCGCGCCGGGTTCGAACCCGAGCGGATACCCCCCTCGGCGCGGGCGACTATAATCTCGCGGAGGCGGCGCCCGTCGATTCATCCTCTCTTTGCGGTTCGAGCCATGAATACGACTGTTTCACTTCGAAAGACGCTCCACGACAACACGATTCCCGCTGCGCCCGAACTGGCGTGGCGCGAGGGGGATGCAATCCGTTGTGTCGCCTGTGGTCATCGCTGTCTCGTCAATCCGGGTCGCGCCGGCGTCTGCCGCGTGCGATTCAATGAAGATGGCGAGCTTCGAACGCCCGGCGGATACGTCGCAGGCCTTCAGATCGATCCGATCGAGAAGAAGCCCTTCTACCACGCCTTTCCGGGGCGCGACGCCCTCTCCTTTGGCATGCTCGGCTGCGACTTTCATTGCGGCTACTGCCAGAACTGGGTGACTTCGCAGGCGCTGCGCGATGACATGGCCATCGCGATGCCGACATTCTGCTCGCCGAGAGAGATGATTGACATCGCGGTACGACGCGGCGCGCCTGTTGTTGTGTCGACCTACAACGAACCGCTTATCACGAGCGAGTGGGCCGTGGAGGTGTTTCGTGTCGCCCGGGAGAAGGGCCTGACATGCGGCTATGTCTCGAACGGCAACGCAACGCCGGAAGCGCTGAAGTACCTGCGGCCGTACGTGGACCTGTACAAGGTCGATCTCAAGGGGTTCGACGACAAACGTTATCGCGAGCTGGGTGGCGTGCTGGCGAATGTCCTTTCGACGATCGAGACGCTTGTTGCGATGAAGTTCTGGGTCGAGATCGTCACACTCGTCGTCCCGGGATTCAACGACAGTGACGAGGAGTTGACACAGATCGCGAAGTTCATCGCCGGCGTGTCGACGGACACGCCATGGCATGTGACGGCGTTTCGCCCGGACTACAGGATGCAGGACCGGGGCCGAACGCCGGGCGACACGCTGCATCGCGCTTATGAGATGGGTCGCGCCGCCGGGTTGAAGTACGTCTATCCCGGCAACCACCACGGCCGCGTCGGCGATCGCGAGTGCACGAAATGCCCGTCGTGCGAATCGATTGTGATCCGTCGGATGGGCTTCTACGTGGAAGAGAACCGGATGTCCGAACCCGGCAGGTGCCCGGACTGCGGCGCCGCGATCGCGGGCGTATGGGAATCCGCGCCACCGAAGAAGTCGACCGGTAGCGGGATTCCGATGCCGGTGCTTTGACATTTGTTCATGGCGGAGTGCGCCACGGCGCCACGGGCGTTGTTTCGTATCGCACTTTCAGCGTGCTGGCGATCGTCGCAGCGTGCGTCTCCCGGGGCGGCCTCGTGCGATGCGTTGCGCTTCAGATGGACAATCGCTGATTCCCGATGTTCCGCAATGGGCCTCGAATACGCATATCTGTTACGTGGATTGAACGAAAAGAAAAACGGGCGACTCGCGTACCTGCGAATCACCCGTTCCGATTTCATCTGAGTTGACTTGCGCGTGTCGCGCTTTCGATCGGCCGATGGCTTACGCCATGGCCATTCGACCGCCGCGCTCGGCGGCTTCCTCAGCGACGACCTGTGTGTGCGTCATTTTCTCTTCACCCATGCGGACGAGTCGCGCCGAGTTGAAGACGACGAAGAAGCTCGACAGGGCGTGGGCGATGGCCGCTGTGATGGGCGACACGATGTTGAAGGCGCCCAGCGTCATCATCACGACGACGAACAGCACGCCGAACACGAGGTTCTGAATGACGACGTTTCGTGTCGCGCGGCTGAGGCGCACGAGGAACGGGATGCGTGTCAGGTCGTTGTTCAGCAGGGCGATGGAGGCGGACTTGATCGCCACGTCGCTGCCGGCGGCGCCCATGGCCATTCCCAGATCGCCGGCGGCGAGGGCCGGGGCGTCGTTGACACCGTCGCCGACGACCATGACGCGATGGCCCTGTCGTCGCATCGTTTCGACGAGTTCCAGCTTCTCGTGCGGCAGGCAGTCCGCCTTGAATTCCGTGCAGTTCATCTCGGCGGCGACGCGTCGCGCCACGGCCGCTCGATCGCCCGTCAGCATGGCGACGCGATTGATACCGATGTCGCGAAGCTCCTGGACGGCGGCCTGGGCGGCCGATCGCGTTCTGTCTTCCAGGCCCACGATGCCGAGCATCTGACTGCCGCGGGCGACGAAGAGCTGGCTCATGCCTTCCATCTGCTGCGACAGCTCGGCGACGGAGGACGTGTCGATGTTCTTTTCGCGAAGGAACGTCTCGCGGCCGACGAGGATCTGCTGTCCGTCGATGTGGGCGACGACACCCTTTCCGGGCACTTCCTCGAATTTTTCGGGCTTGTCGTAGCTGACGTTCGCTTCCCGCGCCACGTTCATCAGGGCCCGGGCGGCGGGATGGTTACTGTTCTGTTCAGCCGACGCCGCGAGCCGCAGCAGGTCGGCGCCGTTGACGCCTTCCGCCGGAATCAGCCGCGTGACGGACAGTTCGCCCGTCGTCAGGGTTCCCGTCTTGTCAAAGATGACGGAGGTCAGGCGGCCGGCGCTCTCGAGGTGCGATACGTCCTTGATCAGGATGCCGAGGCGGGCCGCGGCGGAAAGTCCCGCGACCATGGCCGTGGGGGTCGCCATGATGAGGGCGCAGGGGCAGCTGACGACGAGCATGCTGATCGCCCGCTGCAGACCATTCTGGTCCTTCGTGAAGAAGAGAACGATGCCCGCGACCATCAGCACGATCGGCGTATACCACACGACGTAGCGATCGATGAGTCGCATGATGGGGATCTTCGTGCGTTCGGCGTCGAGGATCAGGTGCTGCACCTGGCCGAGCGTCGTGTCGGCGCCGACTTTTGTCACTTCGATTTCCATGGCGCCTGTCAGGTTCGTCGTGCCGCTGAAGACCTGATCGCCTTCTCGCTTGTCGACCGGCAGCGATTCACCCGTGATGTTCGCCTGATTGACAGTCGATTCACCCTGGGCGACGCGACCGTCGGCCGGAATGTTGTCACCCGGCAGAACGCGGACGCGCTGGCCCGCCTTGAGGTCCGTGGCGTCCACGACGCGTTCGGCGCCGCCCTCGATCAGGCGGGCCGTCTTCGGCGTCAGCTTGACCAGTTCTTCAATGCTCGCGCGGGCGCCGATGGCTGTTCGCGACTCGATCAGCTCACTGACCAGCAGGAAGAAGGCGACGATGCCGGCAACGCGATAGTCGCCCGTTGCCAGGGCGAATGCGATCGCGAGGGCGACGAGTTCGTCCATGTGCATGTGGCCGCTGAGCAGGTTCGTCAGGGCGTGCCAGATGACGCGAACGGCGAGCAGGATCGCCCCGATCATCGCGGCGTAGTCAATCTGCCCGTCATAGAGGTAGGACTTGTCCGCCGTCGAATAGGGGCTGAAGAACTGAATGAGGTAGCTCGTGATGATGAGCACGCCACCCAGCAGTGTCACGAAGAGCCAGAACGTCGCGGATCGCGCGGCCGTTGCGGCGTCAGAGTGGGCGTGTTCGTGGAAATGGTCGGACGCCCCGTGATGATGGTGATCATGCTGGTGGGCGTGATGATCCGCCTCGCGCTTCTTGATTCCGATCAGATCGTGAGCCATGAGGATTATTCCAATCTGCGTTGATCAACATTCAGCGGCCTGGCCGCGTGTAGTCATATGGGCGACGAATCGCGGGTTCGCCTTACTCGGCGGCCCCGTCGAGGGCATTCTAGCGGGACGTCGCGGCGTCCGAGCGTCCGATTATCCGACTTCTCGCGTTTGGAACGACGCCATGCCGAGCAGCAGCACAGCCGCGCCATAAATGATCCCGTAGGCCGACGTCTGCAGAACGTAGCTCATCGGGATCGTTCGATACTCATTGAGGGCGTCCACCATCCAGAAAAACTGGAAATTCGGGATGATGCGATAGGCGAAGGACGCCCAGCCGACGCCTGTCTCGGCGAGCGGCTTGATCAGCTGGTCCGACGCCAGCCCCAGGCAGATAACCATCAGCGTCAGCAGGAACGTCGCGAAGACCCCGAATCGCGTCGACGACGCCACGGCAATGGCTGAGATCAGCACCAGGGCGGGCACGATCAGCAGGGAGGCGCGCAGGACCTCCCAGCCCTGCAGATTCCTCGATTCCTTCACCAGGAAGTTGATCGTCCGGCGCCACTCCACGCGATCGACCAGATCGAGCAGGTACTGGCGATCATCATCGTTGATGGGGCCTTTCCACCCGGAGCGGACCAGATTGCCGCTGTGACCGTGGAGGAATTCGTTTCCCTGGTCCGGCCTGAACCAGACGATGCCGCCAAAGGGATCACCGCTGATATCCAGTTCGTCGGGAATCGAGTCGATCGGCTGTTCGACCTGGTAGGTGCGGACACTGAAGTCGCGATCGATGAACAGAAGGACCACGGTACTGAGCGTGAACGCCGGAATCAGCATCGTGATGAAGGCGGGCAGAAATCGATCCTCGCGCACGTAGTTCCGCGCCAGGGCGATGATCGCCACGATCAAAGCAACGCCAGGTCCGAAAACAAGGACCGTTATGTCGGAGGATTCCGAGGCTGTCTGGAGCACGCCGTGCCGCATCGCCATGAAGAACGCGAGGCCGGCGAGGTAGTGGGCGGCGAGCAGGGCGAGGAGGATGCCGAAATACTTGCCCAGCAGGAAGACTTCCCGGCTGACGGGTTTGGCGACGACCGTCAGCGCCGTTCGATCGCTGATTTCCTGGTCGATGACGTTCGACGCCGCGAAGCAGGCGAGGAAGAGTCCCTGCATCAGGAGCGTCGACAAACCAATGTCGCGCAACATCTTGTTGTCGTCGTCCAGCGTCCATCCGGTCATCGACGGCGCCAGCGCGAGACCGCCCAGCGTCACGATGACGATGATTCCGAAGACGGGCTGTCGCACCGCCTGAAGGAACGAATTCTTCACAATGGCTGGAAACTGGATCATGCGTCAGTGTGTCGCGTCGTCGTACGTTGGCCGGCAAAAGCCCCTGATTGTTGAAAGGTCCTGCGCATTGGTCAACCCGCCAGACGCGAGAGGCGGACCCTCGACGCGATCGTCAGACAAGGTAAGACGGCCGGCGGGCGCCGTCTTCCGGATTCGCGGGCGCCGTGTCGTCGGGGTTGGCAATGGGCGAGTCACACCTACAATGGCGAGGCTTTGTCGGGCGCGCTTACGCTGAATTCGCCGAATCGCGTCGGCGCCGCGCAGAAGCGATTACGGACCTGCGCGTAACGGTTCTTCACAATCGTCGCCTGATTCAGACACCGTCGCCCCACATTGGCGTCCATTGGCGAGTCATCGAACCTGACTGACTTAGGTTTCGCGGCGAAACTTCATGAGCAAAAAGAAGACTGCGATATCAGGCATAGACAAACGCGGCGAGGCGGTCTCCATCCTGGGCCTCTTCGTCAGCCTCTTCGGCGCCCTTATTCTCGCGGCACTCGCGATCTGGGGGCGCAGCAGCGCGGCGTCCGTATGGGCCGTGTCGTTTCAGCTGTTCGCCGCGACCGGCGTCTGGATGCTGTGCTGGCTGCATCAGCACCAGCTCCGCATGGTCGCCGTCGAGCGCCTCGAGCTCGATGAGATCGAGCGTCAGCGCCAGGAGAAGCTGGGCGGCGTTCAGACGATCTTCGAGCAGGAAGAGCTGGAACAGATGGACGCCCTCGCCGCCACGCGACGAATGCGGTCCATCGAGCGCATCGTGATCCCCTTCATGGCGATGTGTGTCGCGGCCCTGCTGATCGCCGGATCCATCGCCCTGTTGCCCCTCCTCTGGAGCTTTCCGCCTGTCGCGAACTCGGAAGGACTCGTCAAGTACCTCTCCGATCCCAAGAACACGGACTACGTCAAGTTCGTTCTCTTTTTCGCCGGCGGTCTTTCCTTCGCCACGTTCATGATGTCGCGATACGCCCTCGGGCTGCGACATGTCGGCGGCTTCGGCGGTCTTCGCGCCGGTGGAAACGCCCTGTTCGGTTCGGCGATCCTCAGTATCGGCTTGGCCGTGGCGATGGTCTTCGTCGTCGCCGGTTTCCCGCAGGCCGACTACTGGTACCAGATCATCGTCAGTGTTTTCCTGCTGCTGTTGGCGCTGGAGATCATCATCAACTTCGTGCTGGACGTGTATCGCCCGCGCGTGGAAGGCGAGGACTCGCGACCCTTTTATGACAGTCGCATGCTCGGGATCTTCAGTGAGCCGGGCGGTGTCATCGAAAGCCTCGGGAAGTTCGTCGATTACCAGTTCGGCTTCAAGGTCAGCGAGACCTGGCTCTATAAGCTGCTTCGCTGGCAGATTCCCATTCTCGTCATCATTCAGATTGCCATTCTGTTCGTTCTCTCGTCCGTGGTCGTCGTGCCGCCGGGCGCTCAGGCCGTGATCACACGATTCGGCAGGCCGCGTGAGCACACGGCGAAGGCCGGCACGCACCTGACGGCGCCGTGGCCGATCGATCGCGCCGTTCTGATTCCCGTGGATCGAATCCAGTCGATCGAGCTGGGACACGGTCGTGAAGATGAAGAAACGACGGACGATCTCGATATCCTCGGGCGCCTGATGCGGCTGTTTGAGGATCGCAAGGCGGAGAAGGACCGGGAGCCGACGTTCGAGCCGGACAAGCCGAAGCGCCGGGAGCTGATTCTCTGGACGAAGAAGCACTACGCCCACGAATACAAGATCGTGGTCGGCGAGCGCGTGGCCAATGGCGGCGCCCCCAGCAAGGCGGGCGAACTGCCGGTCAACCTGCTCAATGTCGTCATGCCTGTTTACTACCGGGTTCGACCGGATGACGCGCAGGTGCTTCGCTACTATCGCCAGGCGGAAGACGCCGAGTCGATGATCGAGTCCCTCGCCTATCGCGAACTGACGCATTACGCGGCGTCGGCGGATATCCACGATCTGCTGGGTGACGGTGGCGCCAAGGCGGCCGCCGTGATCCATGAGCGTCTGCAGGACGCCTGCGACACGTCCGGTTTCGACGGCAAGGGTCTGGGGGTCGAAATTGTCTTCGTCGGCGTCGGTGGCATTCATCCCCCGTCGGATGAAAACGTCGCCAAGGCCTATGAAGACGTCATCAGCATGTCGGAACAGGTCCGCGCCAAGACGATGGAGGCGACGGCCGAGGCCGCTGTCCGGCGAATCAGCGCCGCCGGCGTGAACTGGAAAGAGCTCTACGAACTGATCGAGGCCGAAGAAGCGATCGAGGACAAGAACTCGCCGGAAGCCGCCAATGCGACGGCGAAAGTCGAGTCCTTCCTGCGGTACCAGGCGGGCGGCATGGCCCGCATGGCTGTTTCCGAGGCCGTGCGAGACAGCTATCGCAGACTGATCACTGAGCGATCGACGGCCGAACTGTATGAACAGCAGGTGGCCGCCTTCGAACAGGCGCCCTCGACGTACATCCTTCGAACCTATCTTCGATCGATTCAGCGCGGTCTGACGCCGCTGCGTAAGTTCGTCATCGCCGTCGAGGATCCCTCGCGCATCATTTACTCTGTCGATCTCAAGCCGCCGTCGGAACTGAACGTGATGGCCGCCGAGATCTCGGAAGCTGACAAGTCCTACGCAAAGGATACGCGTTAACTGCGCTTTGCTGTCCGGCGCCGCGGCGCCACGTAAGCGGATAAGGTGTTCAGGTAGCAACCATGACCAAGAATCTTCCGGCAATCATTGTCGCTCTCATCGTGCTGATCGTGATCGCGTGCATGATGTGCGCCTATCAGGTGGGGTTCACGGAGACCGTCGTTGTGACGCGGTTTGAACGCCCTCTGGAGAAGCAGCCCACGGAGCCCGGGCTCTACTTCAAGCTACCGTGGCCGATCGATCGCGTGCATCGCTACGACACGCGGCTGCGGACCTTCGAGACGGAGTTCCGACAGGTCGCCGCCAAGGAAAGCGAGCCGCTGATCATCACGACCTACGCGACGTGGCGCATCAAGGACGGACTGCGATTCCAGAAGACCAAGCTCTCCGAGTCGCAGGTGACGTCGAAGATTCGCGGTCTCGTCTCCAACCAGGTCGCCCTCGCCCTGAAGCGTTATTCGCTCAGCGAGCTGATCAACGTCGAACCCGGCGCGCAGAAGCTCGGCGACTTTGAAAGGGACATTCTGACGGGCGTGCCCACGATGCCGACGGGCGATGGTGGCGGCGCGCTCAGCGTCAAGGACGCCTCGCTGAAGGACTTCGGTGTTGAAGTGGTCTCGATCGGCATCAAGCGACTGGGCCTGGGCGAGGAAGTCACGAAGAACGTCTTCGATCGAATGAAGGCGGAACGAGACAACGTCGCCAAGCGCCTGGAGGCCGAGGGCCTTTCCGAGGCGCAGAAGATTCGCGAAGAGGCTCGCGAGAATGAAAGCAAGATTCGGCTCCGCGCCGAGGCGTACGCCAAGAAGCTGGTCGGCGAAGGTGAAGCGGCGGCGGCGACGTACTACGAAGCGTTTGAGAAAAATCGGGCCCTCGCCGACTTCCTGAAGAAGCTGGAAGCGATCGAGGAGATTCTCAAGTCGGGTCGAACGACACTCGTGATCGACACGGCGAAGATGGTTCCGTTTGATCTGCTCAACGGCCCGCAGGCGGCCGGCGGCGGACGTGCGGCCGTGGACATCGCCAGTGAGTCGGTCGCGAGCGGCGACGAGTCCACCGGCAATCGTGCGACGGAGGAGTAAATCGATGAACGAGCCCGATCATCTGCTTCATCCGCACGATCACGAACAAGATCACGATCATGGTGGTCCCCAGGTCGATCACTTCGACGCGGCCACATCGGAACTGGCCGGCGCCCTGCGCCGAAGTTTCGGTGTCCTGAAGTTCGTGATGCTGATCCTGGTCGTCCTCTACCTGCTCAGCGGCTGGTTCTTTGTCGAGCGCGGTGAACGCGCCGTCGTCTATCGCTTCGGCGATATCGTCGGTCGCGGAACGCCGGGCGCCGTCAAGGCCGAGGGCTGGTATCTCTCGTGGCCCTTCCCGATTGACTCGCATGTGAAAGTCAGCACGGCGCAGCGCACGCTGCCGATCTCCTTCATGCTCGATGTGACGGAGAAGGAGAAGGCCAGCGGAAAGATCGGCGCCAAGTATGGACCGCTCTCCCCGGCGCGAGATGACTATCTTGTGACGGGTGATGAGAACATCATCCACGCGTCCTTTGAGATTCGCTACGAGGTCGATGAGAACCAGATCGTTGACTACCTTCAGAATGTCTATGACATGCCCGCGCCCAAGCGGGCCGATGAGGCGACGCGGCCCGACTACGAGCAGCGCCCCGAATACACGATCCTGACGAATCTCGCTCGCAACGCCGCCATCGAGGCGGCCGTCGAGTGGGAGGCGATGTCGGTTCTTCAGAATCGCCAGGACGCATTCCTCCACACCGTGGAAGCGAAACTCGGCAAGCGCCTCGAAGAACTGGAGGCGGCCGGAACGCCGCTGGGCATTCGCCTGTCGGACTCCGGCGGCGTCATTGCCCAGAAGCAGCTCGAGCTTGAGGCGATCATGCCGCCGCGACAGGTCAAGGATGCCTTCGATCGCGTCTTTACCGCCGAGCAGCGGAAGAGTCAGCAGATTGCTCTCGCCCGTTCGCGCGGCGAAGCCCGCCTGCTCCAGGTCTGCGGCGCCAATTACGCCGAAGTCGCTCGCGCGATTGATGACGAATTCGAGCTGATTCTCGATCGCGAAGCCCGAGACGGCGGCAACGCCGAGAAGCGACGGGCCCTTCTGGACCAGCAGCAGGTGGTCGAGGACCTTCTCAACGCCGCCGCGGGTGAGGCCGGTTCCATCGTTCTGCAGGCTCGCTCGCAGAAGGACAGCATCATCAAGGACGCCCAGGGTGACTATGGCCGCCTGATGGCCGTTCTGCCCGAGTATCTCAAGAATCCCAACCTGTTCATCTCCCGGCGAACCGAAGATATGCTTCGAACGGTTCTGTCATACAACGACGTCATGAAAGTCGCCGTTCCGCCCGACGCCAAGGAAGTCCGCCTGACGATTCCGAAGGACGAGCAGGCGCCGATCGGCAGGGAAATCGGCAAGGACAGGATGAAGATCGATACCGACAGCCTCGAGATCCCGAGCAACGTTTCGGCAAGGTAGGCGTGGACGCCACGCCCCGATGACGAGAATGAACTGAGCCCATGAGTATGAATGTTGTCGAATGCGTGGCGCTGACGAAGGTCTTCCAGGATTTCTGGGGGCGTGACAAGGTTCGCGCGGTCGACAACCTCGACATGGAGGTCCGTCCCGGCGAGATCTTCGGCCTGCTCGGCCCCAACGGCTCGGGCAAGTCGACGACGATCAAGATGCTGCTGGGCCTGCTCTATCCGACGTCCGGCGCAGCGCGCGTTCTCGGAAAAGTGCCGACGGACACGACTGTCAAGGCGCAGATCGGATTCCTGCCGGAAGAGTCCTACCTCTATCGCTATCTCAACGCCTACGAAACACTTGACTACTACGGCCGTCTCTTCAAGCTCGATCGCTACGAGCGAAAGCGGCGAACAGAGCAGCTGATCGAGAAGGTCGGCCTGAAGAAGGCGGCCAAGCGCCCGGTCGGCACCTACTCGAAGGGTATGGCCCGCCGCATCGGTCTGGCCCAGGCCCTCGTCAATGATCCCGACCTGCTCATTCTCGATGAGCCCACGTCGGGTCTCGATCCGGCGGGAACCCTCAAGGTCAAGAACGTCATCAAGGAACTCGGCGAGCGCGGGAAGACCGTGATCCTGAGCAGCCACCTGCTGGCCGACGTGGAAGACGTCTGCGATCGCGTTGTCATCATGTACGGCGGTCGACAGCAGGCCGTCGGCCCCGTCGAGTCGCTTCTCAAGCGCCAGGACACGACGCAGATCCTCGCGAAGCACCTGAACGAGGCGACGATCGAGCAGATTCGATCGCTCGTCGCGAAGTCGGGCAGCGAGCTGCTTCGCGTCGATCATCCGACGGATCGGCTTGAGGATCTCTTCTTCCGCGTGATTGCCGACGCGCAGCGCCAGCAGATTGCGACGGCCGGCGCCGAAGAGACGGAAGGCATGCCCGAGTTTCTCTCGGCGAAGCCGGAGCGTCGAAAGGGCGCCGATCTCGTCGAGTCCCTCGTGGACGCCGGCAGGGAGAGCGGCGAGACGCCGGTCATGACGCCGGTCGAACCCGTCACGCCGCTTCCGACGGCGCGGGCCGATGTGCTCGATGAGCTTGCGAAGGGCGATCGCTCGTCGGAGGCCGCCCGGCGCAAGAGCGCCGCGTCGGAGGCGAAGAAGGAACCGAAGGAAGAAGCGAAGCCGAATTCGGATGTTCTCGATCGGCTCATGGGACCCGACAACAAGTGACGCCTGACGTCATCCTCCGAGCGATCGCAATCTGATGGACAACACCATCAATACATTTTCCGTGGTCATGATCAGCCTCGGGGCGCTGATCGGCCTGGTCGTCATCATCGTCGCCATACGCGGTGTGCTGATCGACAAAGGTGGCGAAGTCGGCGGCTGGACCCTGCGGGGCGCCAACCAGACGATCTTCGCCGTCGCGCGGTCGACGCTGGCCGAGGGCATCCGGGCGAAAGTCGCCAGCGGATTCGCGCTCGTCATCGTCATCTCGGTCCCCGTCTTCTACTTCATGGCCAAGGGCGACGCGACGATCAAAGGGCGCGTCCAGATGTTCATGGCCTATTCCCTCGGCTTCTCGAGTTTCGTCCTGGCGCTATTGACGATTCTCTTTTCCTGCCGATCCCTGTCGCGGGAAATCGAGAGCCGGCAGATCTTTGGTCTCGTCACCAAGCCCGTGCCGCGCTGGCAGATCCTCGCCGGCAAGTGGTGCGGCATCATGGCGCTGAACGTGCTGCTGATGGCGATCGTCGGCATCAGCACCTACATCGGCACGCGCCAGATCGTCGGCAATTTCAAGGGCGTGCTTCGGCATCAGCTGGAGACGGATGGCGGCCTGACGGCCGACCAGGCGTCGCGCGTCGTCGCGGCCCTGGGCGAAGTCCGCGGTCCCGGCGCCAAGGGCATGCAGAGCCCGATCATTACTGCGATGCAGGAATCGACGGGCATGACGCGCCAGGAAATCGGCGACATCCTGCTCAAGCTGCCGGAGTCGACGCGTGTTGACCTGCGTCGCGGCGATGAACTGCGGCGTCAGGTGCTCGTGGCGCGGGCGTCGGTCAAACCGGAAATCGACTACAAGGCGATCGCCGAGCTGGCGGAGAAGCGCTATAAGGAACTCGACAAGGAAGGGCGCCTGCCGAAGGACCTCGGTCGCGAACGTATCATGGAGGCGCTGCAGACGGAGATCTTCGGGCGCATGAGCATGGTGCTTCCCTTCCAGGATCTGACCTGGATCATGAAGGGACCGAAGCCCGACAAGCGCGACGACGCCCTCATGAGCCTGCGATTCAAGATCGACTGCGAGTCGGCCCTGCCGCCGCTGCGTTTCCGGGAAATCGGCATGCTCCTGGAAGAGAACAAAGTCTGGTGCGCCTGGCTGATCGGCGATCCGAAGTCGGCGACCGTCGTGGCGATCCCGCCGCCGCTGCAGGCCGAGTCGGTTCAGGAAATCGAGCTTCCGATCGACTGCGTCTCCCCCGACGGAACGATCCAGATCTCGATGCGGAACGAGGATCCGCGCAATGTCGCGCTGGGTTTTGATATCACGAAGAATCTGGAAGTCATGTATCTCGTCGGCTCGTTCGAGTCGAATCTGTTTCACGCCTGCCTGGCCCTGCTGATTCCGATCGCGTGCCTGGCGTCGTTTGGCGTGTTTGCTTCGACCTTCCTGACGTTTCCTGTTGCGGCGCTGATTCTCGTCTGCCTGTATGTGATCTCGTCGTCGATGGGGTTCGTGGCGGAATCGCTCGCCGTGACGACGGAATACTATGATCCCACTGAGATTCAGGGGATGGACCTCCGGATTCGTCAGACGATGGTCTCGACGATGGGCTGGGCGCTGGCGATCGGTGATATCAATCCCGTCGGGGACCTGATCGAAGGTCGCGCCATCGGCTGGCCGCGGCTGTTCGACGGATTCTGGCGTTTCGTCCTGATCAAGGGCGGCGCCGCCATGTTCATCGGTGTGCTGATTTTCCGACGACGAGAACTGGCCGCCGTCATCGTATAGCGCCCTGATGCGCTGCGCCCGAATAAGGAAATGAGCGCATGAGACCTCGATCGCGCCAGTTCATCTACATTCTGCTCGCCGCCGCCGTTCTGTACGGGGCCACGACGATGGTCAGGCCGATCGAGGCGGCGCGGAAAGAGGCGCACCTCGTCCTGCCGCCGGCGCCGGACGCGGGGAAGATGTCGACGCTCTATTCCCCGCTTCTCGCCGTGGCGCGCGCTCCGATTGTGGACGTGCTCTGGCTGAAGGCCACGAAGTCCAAGGAAGAGGGACGCATCTTCGACGCCTATCAGCTGGCCGAGCTGATCTGCGAACTGCAGCCAAAGTTCCCCGATGTCTGGGCCTTCCAGGCGTGGAACATGGCCTACAACATTTCTGTCACGTGCAGTGCGCCCGAAGAGCGCTGGCGCTGGGTCCGCAACGGATACGAGCAGCTTCGTGACAAGGGGATCCCTCTCAATCCCAACAATACGCAGCTCTATCGCGAGCTCTCCTGGATCCTGTTCCACAAAGTCGGCGATTTCATGGATGACGCCCACTGGTACTACAAGACCCAGTTCGCCCTGATTGCCGAGCATGTTCTGGGCGTACCGCCGGAGGGCTACGTCCGGCCGGGGCGCGTCCGCGGCGACTTCTATCGCAGCTATGACTACCCGCCTTTGGCCCTGATGCCGGAGCGATACGACGAGCTGTTCGGCGACAGCATCGTCAAAACGCTTGTCGAGCGCTATCGCGTCACGTCGCTGCAGCCGAAGGAAGTCGTGGCCCTTCTCGATATGGAGAAGTCGGGCATCGAAGACTACGTGAAAGGTCTGGGCCGCGAGGGGCTCGACGCCACGGAGATCGAGACGCTTGTCGATCTGCTGCGCGTCGATCTGAAGGCCTGCCGGGCCATGATCGAGGAACTGCGTCGTGAGGCCGCCGACCTCGAATCGGGTGGCGGCATCGCCGGGTTTCTCCGTCGCGATGAAGAGGCCGCCAGCTTCGCCCGCGAACTCGATCGTTACGGATTCGATATCGCGGCGCCGGGCGTCTTCAGCGGTCTGATGAACGCGATGCGGACCGGCAAGATCAAAATGCCGAACACGCCCAGGGATGACCAGGACAGGAAGGCGCGAGAGTTTCTGACCTACCTGCGGGATCCGAAGCACGAGCGCGTTCGCAACGAGCTGCAGAAGCTGTGGGGCGAGCAGGCGGGTCTGGACACGGCGCCCATCCTCGCGGCTTACAGGGAGGACATCGCCGATCTTCGACGCGGCGTGCGCGCCTTCAGGGGGCTGAAGGCGAGCGAGGTCGACGGCGCGGCCGGCGATTTCGGTTTCGATGTCTCGCAGAAGGATGTCTTCCTCGGGATGATCAAGGCCATTCACGACGACAATCTCGCCATCCCGAATGTCGAGGTGCGCCTGCAGGACGAAGGCGTCGCGGATTTTCTCAAGGTGTGGAATAACGAGGAGAACGCCCCGGCGAAGCGCATCCTCGAGTGGTTCTGGCGCGCCGATCGACTGCGAAGCGACCTCAAGCTCGACCCGATGCGCGTCGTCCATATGCACAATGGATTCGATGTCATCTTCGACTATCGATTCGCCGAATCACACTCGCTCTACTGGGCCAATCTCGGTACCGAGATCGGGACCGACAAGCGCTCGCCCGTGGACATTCACAAGCTCAACGCCGATCGCATCGAGTTCTACTGTCTTCAGAAGATGTACTATCGCGGGCGCATCGCAATGAGCCCCGAGGCCGGCATGGGCGAGCCGCCGCTGTTGTCGCCCGATCTTCGCGTCGTGCCCGTGCTCATCAAGGCGTTTCACGACGCGTCGGAGCCCTACCTCAAGGAGGAATTCGGCGGCAAAACGCATCGCGTCTCGTCGAACTTCCAGACGGGATTCGTCGGTTTCATGCGCGACGCCATCGTGACCTACCACGAGCGCGGTTACGACGAGGAAGCGCGCAACATCTTTGATATCCTTCGCAACGAGTTTCCCGATCCGATGTACGAAGACGGGATCGACGGCTTCCTGATGAAGGAAGTGCCGGAAGATCGCGCGCTGGGTGACTATCGCGTCACAGTTCGCCGCATCCAGGCCATGATTCGTCTGGCGATCACGCAGTACGCCTACAACGAAGACGCGCTGGCGGCGCAGTACATCGAGCGCGCGAGAGAGATCTACAAGTACTACCACAAGCAGATGGTCGCGAAGCGGCAGGCGATTCCGTTCACCTTCGAGCAGATGCTCCAGGAGGCGATGGACGGATACGCCTTCCGATGGAACCGGCGGGAAACCTATCTGCGCGTCTGCCAGAAGCTGGGCGTCAAGCCGCTGCCGGAAGGCCAGCCCGCGAAATCGGGCGGGCCGGCGGATCAGGATGACGCGTCCTGAATCAGGCTGAGCAGCATCGCCGCCGTCAGCTCGTCGAGGGCGCCGATCGAGACGATCGGCGACGAATAGTCCACATCACCATACTCCTTGCGAAGGGCGACGGCGGGCATGCCCGCAGAGCCGGCCGCCGCGAGACCGGCCGCGGAATCCTCCACAACGACACACTGCCCCGCGCGCAGCGACGGCAGACGCATGCGAAGACGCTCGAGCGCGAGCAGATAACCTTCCGGACTGGGCTTGGACGCTGACACGTCCTCCGTCGAGACGAGGACCTCGAAAGAGGAGGACAGGTCCGCCTGCGCCAGCAGCCGGGTGATCTCGCTTCGTCGTGAGCCGCTGCAGATTGCCGTCGGGATGGCGTCACGCCGGAGTCGCGCCAGCAGTTCGCCAACACCGTCGATCGGCGGAACCCCGCGCTGAGTGAGCGATTCGTAGCGTCGCCATTTCCGGTCCAGGGCGGCCTGATGATCGAGATCGTCGAGTTCCGGATGGAACTGAATCAGCCGCCCGAAGATCTCCTGATCGCTCAGCCCGACATAACGTTCTGCGTATTCGGCCCAATCGACGCGGACGCCGATCTCGGCGAGCGTCTGTGCCAGCGCTTCGCAGTGCAGCTGTTCGGACTCGAACAATACGCCGTCAAAGTCGAAAATCAGGGCGTAATCGGGTGTTTGTGACGACAATGGTGTTCCAATCCTGTGTGTTCTGATTGACAAAGGGGCCCCGGTTCCCAAAGATCTACACTCGTCAGGGCTCGCGAAGACCTGCGGGCCGAATGAGGAACCCGTCTATGCAGCTTGTCGAACTGGGTGGCACGCGCGTCGTCACGATCGGACCGGATGATTCGATCGACGAGGCCATTGCGCTCCTGGATGCGAACCATTTTCGACATTTGCCCGTCGTCGACAAGGGGCGGATCCTCGGCATGGTCTCCGATCGCGACCTGCTTCGCGCCGTCGGCATGATTCCCAGCGAACAGCGCACGGCCTCTCATGCGGGGCCCGCGCGGGTCGGCGCCACACGGATTTCGCAGGTGATGTCAGCGCCCGTCACGACGATCGCGGCGGACGCGCCGGCCGACCAGGGCGCTTCCCTCATGCTTGAGAAGAATATTCGGGCGCTGCCGCTCGTCTATCGCGATCGTCTCGCCGGCATCGTCACGCAGACGGATTTTCTCAAGTGCTATCTCGATGATCGAAAGATCGCCAAACTCGAGGGCTGGCGCTTCCGGAAGGTCGGCGATCACATGACATCTCCCGTCGTGACGCTGGGACCGAACGATACCTTCCGCCACGCCGCCCGCGTCATGCAGACGAACCGGTTTCGTCACGTCCCCATCGTGGAAGACGGCCGCCTGGTCGGCATTGTCTCCGATCGCGACATGCGACGTTTCCTGGGGGGGTTCGAGGTCGAAAGCGAAGACGATATCGATGATCTTCGAACCCATCGGCCCGAAATCTCCATGACCGACGTGATGACGCGTCAGCCCAAGACGACGCACGTGCGCGAGGCCCTCGCCGAAGTCGCCGACATCATGGTCAGCCAGCGTTTCGGCGCTCTGCCCGTCATGGATGAGGACCGGATCGTCGGCATCATCACGGAAGCGGATCTGCTTCGGCACTTCGTCGCCGCCTGTAAGGGCTGACGCCGCCGGAAATTAACGTGATCCCTTTCGATCGGCCCCGTCCATTGCGACGAGGGGCGTTCTGGCGGATAATCGCGCGCTTCGCCGGGAGGATTCGGCGACGGTAAAGGCGTGAGTGTTTCCACGCACAGTGATTGGGAGTAACGAGCGATGCTTTTTAACTTGTTTGGTAGCGGTGGCGGCCTGCTGGGTGGCGCCTTGATCTACGGCGTGTTCTTCGTCATCAACCTCGTGATTCAGTTCTTCGCGGGCGGCCTGACGGATCTGTTCCCGACCGAAACGATGATGTAATTCCTCACAGAGAATGATGAAACAACAACATTGGATTTTCAGGCGGGTCCCGGCGTCCTCGCAGGCTGGGCTCGCCTTGTTGCTTTTACTCGGCGCGTTCGCCTTCAACGCCGCGCCGGAGAATGATCGCGCAACACCGACGTCGGCGCCGGCGCCGAGCGAGTCGTTCACGATCATGTCCTTCAACATCCGCTACGGCACGGCCAACGATGGTCCGAATCGCTGGGAGAAACGCCGGACTCACGTCTTCGATGTGATTCGCAGGTACAAGCCCTCGATCATCGGCCTCCAGGAAGCGCTGCAGTTTCAGCTCGACGAGCTGAAGGAGGCGCTGCCGCAGTACGACGCCTGCGGCGTCGGTCGCGACGATGGGAAGAAGCGCGGCGAGTTCGCCGCGATCCTGTTTGATCGCACTCGATGGCAGCGCGTGGACGGGGGCACCTTCTGGTTTTCTGACACGCCCGAAGTGGTCTGCAGCAAATCGTGGGGTAACGACCTGTGCCGCATCTGTACATGGGCGCAGTTCCGCGATCGTGCGACAGGTGAGACACTGTTTCACTTCAACGTGCATCTCGATCACAAGTCGAAGCCGGCGCGGCTCCGCAGCGCCGGACTTGTTCTCGAGCGAATCGACAGCCGCCAGCCGGCCGCCGGCGTTATCCTGACCGGCGATTTCAATGCGGGCGAAGACAGTCCTCCGATCCGGAAGATCGCCGGCGCGAAAGTCGCGCTGAGTCGCGACGGCAGATCGCCGGCCCCGGCTCGAATGATGGACACGTATCGGATCATCCATCCCGACACGAAGGATGTCGGCACCTTCGACGACTTTGTCGGTCGCAGGACGGGTGACAAGATCGACTACATCTTCACGCCGGAAGGCGCCTTTGACGTCATCGACGCGGACATCGCGCACGACGATTTTGACGGCGCCTATCCGTCCGATCACTTCCCGATCTGGGCGACGCTTCGGTACAGGCGGAGTGCTGCGCCGGGACAGGCGCCGCCCAAAACGTCCAGATAAAAACGCCCACCCGGACGGGGCAAATTTCGAACTTAGCGTCTCTTGCGCGTCGGATTGCGGTATTCCGCGATCCGACGCGTTTTTTTCATGGCGCACTTTCGGCCGAGATCATCATCGGGCCGACAGCGCCGTGATTGCGGCCACGAATTCCTGTGCGATCACACACTCGGCACTTATAATCGGCGATTGAGGAGTTGGATCCCTTGCTCGTCTATCTCGTACGGCACGCCATCGCGGAACAGCGCAATTCTCAGAGCGTTGATGACGCCGCGCGCCGCCTGACGGAACAGGGCGTGGAACGCATGAAGCGAAATGTCGCTGCGCTCGCGGCCATGGATGTCGAACTCGACGCCATCTGGACCAGCCCGCTTGTCCGCGCGCGACAGACCGCCGAACTGCTGACACCACTTCTTCGTCGCGAACGCCGCCCGCAGATCGTCGACGCGCTTTCGCCGAGCAGCGATCACAACGGTCTTTTTTCGCAGTTGGCCGACACGGAGATCGAAGCGGGGCTTGCGCTGGTCGGTCACGAACCCGACATGGGTGAGATCGGCGCACGACTCCTGTTCGGCGAGGGATGCGGCGTGATGACCTTCAGGAAGGGCGGTGTCGCCTGCATCGAGGTGGAGGCGGACGACGAACGTCCCTGCGGTGTGCTGCGATGGATGCTGACGCCGAAGCAGATGCGAGCCATGACATCGTCGTCGAAGGTGGGTTGATATGACGGCATTGAGCTTCGTGTTTTCATTGCGAATTCGACATTGCCCGTTGATCGCACGCGGCGCGACGGGCGCCGGGAGGACGCGCCGTGTCCGCTAACGGTCTCTCGAAATTTGTCGAGCGCCACCTCGAACGACTCGAAACGAGTCTGGACGAGATCCTCGCCAACGGCGGCGAGCGAGCGGTTCATCGATTCCGTGTGTCGACACGCCGCCTGAACGAACCACTCATGCTGATCCGCGCCGTGGACCCGACCGTCGCGAAGCATGTCCGGAAGAGCCGCAAGGCCCTGAAGCGACTTCGCGGCCTCTTTGGAGAGGTTCGCGACCTGGACGTTCTGCGTTCCGGGTTTGCCGACCAGCGATACAACAACGGTCTGCCCGCCGAAGGGCGCACGCGACTCGTTGAGATGCTCCTTGCCCAGCGCCGAATCGCCTTCGTGGACGCGCTGGAGGGTCTGTCCGGCACGTCGCCGGTCCAGACAGCGGGGCGGATTCGCAACCTGGTGGACGATGTCTGCACGGGCAGTGACAAGCGACAGGCGGCCCTGCTCGCCGCCGCGCGTGCGATGTGGCGCAAGCGCGCCGACGCCGCCCTGCAGTGTGAATCGTTCGACGAGGATTGCGCGGGCTTTCATCAGCTCCGCATTCAGCTGAAGGGCCTGCGATACTGCACGGAACTGCTTTATCGAATGGAAGATCGCGACGACGACGCCGTGCTGACGGCGTTCGTCCGAATGCAGGACGCCCTCGGCGCCTGGAATGATCACCTGTTCGCCGCGCGCCACCTGGCGCGGATCGCTTCGCACGATGCGAACTTTGCCAACCATCCGGAATGGAGCGCCGAGATCATGGAGTGCGCCGGCGCCCGCATACGTCGCTCGATCGACGAACGCCAGGCGGCGCGCGAGCGATGGCCACACCTTCGCGAGATGATTCTCGCCGCCCGACTGGGGGAGGCGGCGGCGCCGTCAAAATCTGTCGACGCCGCGGCCCTGGCGGCCGCCTTGTCCAGCGTCGTCGGTTCCGCCGAGAAGTCATCCTGATTCCTCACCTGCGCCGAAACACGGCCCGACCCACGAACGGAAGAACTGATGCATCGCCAGCGAGAGGTCAACGAGTCAAAGACGTCCGCCGTCGTGACGCCCTCATCCCCGGAGCTGGTTCGCGCCCTCGGCGATTCAGCGCCCGCCCATCCTCGCGCGACGAAGTTCGGCGCCATCGATATCGGTACCAACAGCATTCATCTCGTCATGGCGGAGATCTCACCTCAGGGCGACTTCAAGGTGCTGGGCCGTGAGAAGGACATGGTTCAGCTCGGAAAAGGCGGGTTCGATGAGCACAGGCTCACAGAGCGCGCCATCGAGGATGGCCTCCAGGCCCTGCGCCGCTTCAAGAAAATGGCCGAGTCGCAGGGTGTCACGAAACTCCGCGCCGTGGCGACGAGCGCCGTGCGTGAGGCCCGCAACGGCGGCGAATTCGTTCAGCGTGTTCGCGACGAACTCGACCTGCGCATCAGCGTGATTGCGGCGGAAGAGGAGGCGCGCCTGATCTATGTCGGCGTGCGACACGCCATCGACATGGGCAATTCCCGCGATCGGCAGACGCTGATCTGCGACATCGGCGGCGGCAGCGTCGAACTGATCGCCGGCAATGCGCAGGGCATTGCGGAAAAGGCGAGCGTCAAACTCGGCGGTTCGCGGCTTGCGGAGCTGTTCATCCGCGCCGATCCGCCCGCGTCGACGGAAGTCAAGCACATGCGCCGGCATATCCGCACGAAACTCGATCCGATCATCCAGCGCCTGCGAGCACTGCCGATCCGACAGGGGGTCGCCACCAGCGGGTCCGCCAAGAATATCGCCATCATGTGCGGCTACGCCCGGGGCGAAGTCAATCCCGAAGAGAATCGCCTGCGCATCTATCGCAGCGAACTCCACGCGCTTCGCGATCAGCTGACGCGCATGACGCGCGAGGAGCGCCTGCGCGTCCCCGGCATGGACGCCAAGCGCGTCGACGCCTGCATCCCCGCCTCGGCGCTGCTGTTCCGCCTGATGAAACGCTGCAACCTGGAAATCCTTGAGCATTGCGAGTTCGCGCTGCGCGAAGGCGTCATGATCGACTACATCGCGGGGCATCGCCAGAAGATCGAGGCCCGCGCCACCTGGCCCAATCCCCGCTCGCGCAGTGTGATGCACCTCGCCGAGCGATGTGGATTCCGCAAGCGGCACGCCGAACAGGTCGCCGCCCTCGCGCTGAAGCTATTTGACCAGTTACAGCCGATCCACGAACTCGACGCCTCCTACAAGGAGCTGCTCTCCTACGCGTGCCTGCTTCACGACATCGGCCACCTGATCAGCCACGACAGCCATCACAAGCACAGCTACTACCTGATTCGCAATGGTTCCCTCAAGGGCTTCTCCGATCAGGAAATCGAGGTCATCGCGAACATTGCGAGGTACCATCGGAAGGAACGGCCGAAAAAGAGCCACTATTCCTTCAACAATCTGGACGCCGAATATCGCCGGCCCGTGCGAATCCTCGCCGTCGTGCTCCGTCTGGCCGATGCGCTGGACAGGACGAACTTCAGCGTCGTCAGTGACGTGAAGTGTGATATCGGACAGCGGGCCGTCACCCTCTGGGCGACGACGTCGAGTGACGCGGAAATCGAACTCTGGTGCGCCAAGCGGCACGCCGCCCTGTTCGAGCGGGAATTCGACCGCCGGTTGACCGTCAGCCAGGCCGGCGAATGACCGGGGCCCGTCGCCCGATCGCCCGGCGCCGCGTTTTTTGCGGCGTTCGCGGGCGGCGTCTACAATCCGTTCGTTGATTCGTCATTCGTGAAGTCGCCTCTGCGCGCCGCCGGGATGCCAAACGTGCACGACCACAATCCGACAAAAATCGAGCCCGCCGCGACGGAGAACAGCGATCTCGACGAGGAACTTTCGCTCTCGCAGACGCAGACGTACTTCAATCGCGAACTCAGCTGGCTGAAATTCAACGCCCGCGTTCTGCACGAAGCCGTCGACGATCGCACACCGCTGCTCGAACGACTCCGATTTCTCGGCATCTTCACGTCCAACCTCGACGAGTTCTTCATGAAGCGCGTCGGTGGTCTGAAACGGCAGGTCCAGGCGCAGGTCGGCGCCCTCTCTGTGGACGGACTCACGCCGGCGCAACAACTCGTCGAGATTCGCGGCGCCTGCGTGCCCATGCTGGAACTCCAGGCGAAGACCTTCACGGAAGTGATCAAGCCGGCGCTCGCGTCGAACAACATTCACCTGCTCGGCTGGGGCGATCTGACCTCTGACGAACAGGATTTTGCTCAGAACTACTACCGGCAGAATGTCTTTCCCGTGCTGACGCCGATGGCCGTCGACCCGGGGCATCCTTTCCCGTTCCTGTCGAACCTGTCGCTGTCGCTCGCCGTCAAGCTCTACCACCCGCGGCTGGACGACCAGCTTTTCGCGCGCGTCAAAGTGCCCGACATGCTGCCCCACTGGATTCGACTGCCCGCCGGGGAATCGGGCGGTTTCCGGTTCGTCAGCATCATGGACGTCATTGGTCACAACCTGGCGACGCTCTTTCCCGGCATGGATCTGATGAGCGTCACACCGTTCCGCGTCACGCGCAACGCCGACGTCGAACGCGACGAGGAGGACGCCGAGGACCTGCTCGAACTCATCGCCCAGGAGCTTCGGGATCGACGCTTCGAGAAGATCGTGCGGCTGGAACACAATCCCAACGCCGATCCGTGGACGATCCAGTTCCTCATGCGTGAACTCGAACTGCACGCCGAGGATGTCTATGAACTGCCGGCCCAGCTCGACTATACCGTGATGTCGCCGATCTGGGACCTCGAGCTGCCCGGGCTGAAGTACACGCCCTGGACACCGATCACGCCGCCGCGACTCTCGGATGATCAGGCGGATATCTTCAGCGTGATCCGCACGTCCGATCTGCTCGTGCATCATCCCTTTGAGAATTTCACCGACAGTGTCGAGCGCTTTATCCGCGCCGCGGCCAAGGATCCGAAGGTCCTGGCCATCAAGCTGACGCTCTATCGCATTGGCGACAGCCGATCGCTCATGGACAGCCTGATCCACGCCGCCGAGCAGGGCAAGCAGGTCGTCTGCCTCGTCGAACTCAAGGCCCGCTTCGACGAGCAGCGCAACATCTTCTGGGCGCAGCAGCTCGAACGGGCGGGTGTCCATGTCGTCTATGGCATCGTCGGCCTGAAGACCCACACCAAGCTCTCGCTCGTCGTTCGACAGGACTCCGACGAGATTCGCTGCTACGTCCACGTCGGCACCGGGAATTACAACGTGCAGACGGCCCGGCTCTACACGGACCTCGGCCTGCTGACGTGCCGCAAGGAGATCACGAACGAAGTCGTCGAGCTGTTCCACTATCTGACGGGCCGATCCCTCAAGGGGGATTACAGCACGCTGATGGTCGCGCCCATCAACATGCGCGAGCGCTTCGTCGAACTGATCGACGCCGAAATCGAACATCAGAAGGCCGGTCGGCCCGCAGGCATCATTGCCAAGATGAACAGCCTGGAGGATCGCAAGATCATTCGCCGGCTCTATGCCGCGTCGCGCGCCGGCGTGCCGATCAAACTCATCGTTCGCGGCTTCTGCTGCCTGCATCCGGGGCTTGAGGGTGTCAGCGATAATATCGAAGTGACGTCCGTCATCGGTCGCTACCTCGAGCACTCCCGCATCTTCTTCTTCCGCGATGGTTCGGAAGAGCCTGCGGGCGGCAGGTACTTCATTGGCTCGGCCGACTGGATGTATCGCAACCTGAATCGGCGCGTTGAACTCGTCGTGCCGGTCGACGATCCGACGGGTCGCGCCCGACTGTCACAGGTCCTCGATGTGCTGCTGAACGACAGGCGCCAGGCCTGGGACATGAGACCCGACGGCGCCTACCAGCAGCGCCAGCCGACGACGCCGGACGAGTCCCTCGGGGCTCACGAAGTCCTGATGCAGATGGCGCGCAACGCCGCCGCCGTCGATGTCCAGCGCGCCCAGATCGGCGACGCCCCCCAGTCGTAATCCTGCGGGACTATTCCAAGCCAGTTGGCGTGCCATCACCCGACTTCGGCGCAAACGCCATGTCAGCTCGTGTTGCGATACAATTTCCGCAGGCGCCAATGCGGGAGAGTTCCGATGCCGAAATACCTGGTCGCATTCGGTTACGAATCACCATCAGAATATGTCAGGAATCGGCGAGACAATAACGGCTTCCGCGGCTGCGAGCTCGTGTATGTCGATGCCGCCACGGAAGAAGAGGCGCTCAACTGGGGCGCTCGCATCGCCGAGCGCTTCATCCAGGAACTCTTCCTTGACCCGCAAAGGAGCTGGATTCGCGAAGACGGCCATTGCTGGATCGAACAGAATCGAACCCAGTACGATTCGAACCTCGTGATCCCCATCGTCAGCGCGGGCGCCTATCCGGACATGAATCGCTGGATCCGGGACGCCGGCGGCGCCGAGACGATCGAGTCCGTCGAGAAGGCGTGCGCCGCGGCGCCATCGGCCCGGGCGACGGAGGAAAGATCATTCCGGCGCAAGCGGAATACGGTCGCGGCGCTCGGGATCCTGTTCGTCGTTGTGTCGTATGTCATTCCCACTGTCGTGAAGTATCGGAGCGATTGCGCGAACGAGGCGATCTGGAATGAACGCGTCGCCGCCATCGGGCCTGGCGCAACGCCGCAGGAAGCGCTGCAGTGGTTACTGGACAACGGCTTCAAGACGTATGGCGTTCCGAATGCGAATCCTGACTGGTGGATGGGGCATTACCATACGGCCAGCGGTTCTTTTCGCACCGTGTACGGGGAAAAGAAAAACGATATCAAGCCATCCACGGATGCGTGGCGCTATGTCAGCGTGGACTTTATTTTCAATAACGACTTCACGTATCGTGGCGTTGAGGTGCGGCCCATGCGTCTTTCCATGATGCCCGCAGCGCTTTCGCCCCCCGCGACGACATCCGCCCCCGCCTCGTCGTCGGAGTAACGAGATCCAACGACGCGAAACGCAAGGCCCATCCCGGGCCTCGCCATCCGCCATCGGCGCTTATGGCTGTGCGTCGTCCGCCGGCGGTGTCGCGCGCAACATTCGTCGCGCGATCGGCCAGATGGCGATCGGTATGATCGCGCCGATCGCCATCGCAATCCCCGGGTTCGCCGCGCCGGCGTGTCCGACCCAGGCGTAGGCGAATCCCGTCACAACGCTGCCGATCGCCAGCGCGACGAAGAACACGCGTCGGCGCATCTCCGCCAGTCCCGCGAGACACGCTGTCACTTCCGGCAGGATCGGCAATGGTCGCGAGAAGACGATCGCGTATCCGCCGGCGCGTTCGAAGAATCGTTCCGCCCGCGCGAGATCACGTTTCCCCACGATGAAGACCGCCGCCCGGCGGCCCATCATTCGCGTCGCGGTATAGGCGATCGCGCCCGCCAGGAATGACGCCGCGCCGGAAACCACGCCGCCGACAACGGGACCGTAGATGATGCCCAGCGCCGCCATGACCGCCGTCGCCGGAATCGGAAGCAGCAGGTCCGCGACGATGAGGCCGATCCCGACGATCCACGCCCACTGGCCGTAACCGCGCAGCCGCGCGACGGCTTCATCGCCGGAGAGGGCGACGTCGAAGGTATCGCCGAAGATCAGCAGCGGGGCCGTGAAGAGCAGCGTGAGGACGAGAATGACGACGAAAAGACGCACGAATCGGACTCCAACGCGACTTCCGGGCGACGCGCTGACCATGGGGCAATCGCCATCATACGTCGTGGCGCGGCGCTGGCGAGTGGCCCGGATCATCGCGTTTGGCGTTGCGTCATTTTCGCCGATAATGTGGACGTGTGCCCAGCATTGACGGGCGTTTCTGCGTTACTGCTGCGTTACAGCCTGTGGCCTGTTTTTCGGATAGACTACTTTGCGGCGTGACGCGCCGGGACCCGTCGCGCATGGGTCGCGCAAACGCCAACGAACTGATCGCGTTGAATCGTCATGAAAAAGCAACTCAGTCTCGTCATCGTGATTCTTCTCGCCAGTTGCGGCGCCGGCGCCGTCGCGCGTTCGGCGTGGTACAACGCGAAGCCGGGCTATCCACCCATGCCGTGGGTCAAGCCCGTTGCGAAGGAACCGCCGCAGGTCAACAAGACCGATCCTGCGACAAACGACCCTAAGTCAGACAATGTCGGAGGCAATGACAGTTTGACGGGCCAGCCCGCCGTCGTCAGGTCCGACGAAACACCGAAGGACATCTGCGCGTGCAACAAGCGCGTCGAGGGTTTCTGTGTCGCCGAGATCGATTGTGTGCTCAGGCATCTTGCCGATCGCGATGCGACGATTGTCGATGCCCGTGAGCAGCATGACTACGACGAGGCCCGACTCGCCGGCGCCATTCATGTGCCGTCCAGCGCCGTCTATGACAACATGGACAATCTCATGGCCGTCGTGCCCGTGCAGGACAGCCTGATCATCGTGTACTGTGGCGGCGGCAGCTGCGAGGCGAGCAAGAACGTCGGCATCGTGCTTCGCGACTTCGGCTTCACGAACGTGCTGCTCTATGAGAACGGTTGGGAAGAGATCGAAGCCTCCGGCCGCTTCGGCGACTTTATCGAGATGGGAGGCTGATGCGAGATGGACGCCACGTCAAACAACCGAACGCTGTTTCAGACGATCTCCCACATCTGCGCCCTCGCGGTGGGGGGCTACTTCCTTTACGCCGCCTGGGGCAAGATCGGTCCCGATGAGGCGCGGCAGTTCGCCATCGAGATCGGGAACTACAAGATTCTCCCCGTCGCCTACACGAACATTCCGGCGGTCATCATGCCGTTCATCGAGGTCTTCGGCGCCCTGGCGCTGATTTACCCGCCGACGCGCAAGGCCGGATCGATCATCATCGGCGGCCTGCTGCTGTTCTTTATCTGCGCCGTCGCGTACTCCGCCCTCTATCTGGGGCTCAAGATCAGCTGCGGCTGCACGGGCGCCGACAGCGGCGCCGCCGGCTGGTCAACCATCGGTCGCAACGTGGTACTCTTCGGATGCATGGTTGTCAGCAACGCCCTCTATCGACCGGCCTCCGCCCGCGCCCTCGGCGCCGGTTTCGAAGTCGATCCCGTCCTCCCCGCCGAACCCGCCGCGGATTAACCCGCCGCGAAGCACGCGCCCGCAAAGACGCAATCCGGGGTGGCATGCTTGCCCCAAAAGGCAAGCATGGGAAGTCGAGAACGCGGCATCGACAGCATGACGCTTATTGAGGTGGTGGCCGGCGAGTCATGTATTCAGAGCCGCCGTGCCCTCACGGCGAAGAGATGCGTGCGACGCGGCAATAGGCGCCACGCTGAGGACAGCGAGGCTCTGATTGTCGCCTTGCCAGACAGTCCAGGCCTGCCCTTATCAAATGCGAACCAGCCTCGACATGTCCCACTCGGGACGAGGTCCCCGATCATTCACTGCCCGGCGTAGACCGTCAGCGTCTCCGGGTAGGCGATCGCCGCCAGGAGCATGTCGCCGTAATTGGACCACAGCTTCGCCCCGTCCCAGCCCTTTGCTTCCTTCGGCAACTCGAGCGTGATGATCGGAATCCCCAGCGTTACGCCGGCGTAGCTGCCAAGCGATCCGGGGCGGCTGCCGATCCGGCGCACGGGGATATCCGTGTGCATCGACATCGCCTCGGCCAGCGCCTTCGCGGGGCCATCATGATCGATGCACTCGCTGCCGTATCGAAGCGGCTGATGAATGCTCACGATGCGCGCCGGTTGGTACCTCTCGAGCACCTGATGGATCGCGACGCTTTCAGGTTCTGACAGCGCCGTATCGCCGTGACGATCGCTCGCCTTGAAGTTGTCCGCCGGATAATTGCGATTCAGGTCGACGCCATTGCCGTTGCCGCGCGTCTGAGCCGCCATGCCGTCGGGGTTCGCGTTCGGCATCAGGACGACGCGCCGCCCCGTGTACAGCGCGGGATTTCGCGACAGGTAGTCCGCCAGTCGCTCGACCAGCGGTGTGCCGGCGTCTTCGTTGCCGTGGATCGTGGCCAGGATGAACACGCAGTCGTTTCCCGAGCCGAACACCCGCGCCTCAATCGGGCGTCCCTGCAGCGAGGTCCCCACAACTTCCCGCTGCGACGCGCCCGAGGCGAACGTTAGGGGCCGATCGATGGCCCGCATCTGTCCGGTCGAAGGTCGCGGCTGAGTTCCCTGCATTCGCGCGCGCGTTCGCGACCTTGTCTGGCCACGCGTGTCTGACGGTGTCGGCTTCGGATCGACGCATGCGACCGACAGCAGGCCGAGGGATAAGATGGAGGCGACGACAAATCGTCGGGGCCGTCGGGTCGTCAGTTGCGTCAGCGTGTCATTCAGGTGCATGGGAAAGCGTCCGTGCTTATTGTTCGCGCCGCCCGCCGGGCTTGCGCGGTCACTCGATTCCATTGGAGGGGGATTCCCGGCGGCGAGGCCATTCCCCCAGTACAGATATCGGCAAATTCTGCCGCCCTGCGCCAGCCGGTCCCGCCCGATCGGATACAATCGCGGCGCGAAATGAATCCTAACCGATCCGGAGCAGCCATCATGCAACAATATATAAAGGACAGGCAATCCCGCGTCGCGCAGGCCCTGAACCTCTCGAACGAAATCCTCCTCATCGGCTCGGGGGACTTGATCCCCGTGCCCGGCGGCGCCGATCAGTGTCTGCCCTTCCTGCCGCACACGGAGTATCGCTACATCGCTGATCACGACGAGCCCGGCTGCATCGTCGCGTACGATCCGAAATCGGGTTGGGTCGAATTCCGACCGCCGGTCGAGGAGCCGCAGCGCGTCTGGGAGGGCCGACAGCCCTTCGACTGGACGGCCGACCTGCGACCCACGACGGAGTTCGCCGACTGGCTCGCCGCCCGGGCCGGCCGCCCGATCGCCAATCTCGGCGCCGCGGCGCCGGGCGTTAACTCCGACGCCGCCCTGACGGAGGCGGTCCGCCTGAACTACTTCCACGCGCGTCGCCCGAAGGACGCCGTCGAGATGGAGCGCGTTCGTCGCGCCGTGGATGCGACGATCGCCGGCTACAAACGAATGCGAGATGTCATCCGGCCGGGCGTGACGGAGCGACAGATCCAGGTGGAGCTGGAGTCGGAGTTTTTCCGCCTTGGCGGAACGCGGACGGGCTATGGAACGATCGTCGGCGCGGGCTCCAACGCCGCCGTTCTGCATTTCACGCCGAGCCATCGCGTCGTGGGTGACGACGATCTCGTCCTGATCGACGCCGGCGCCGAAATCGACGGCTATACGGCCGACGTCACGCGAACCTATGGCGCGAAGGGAGCGCTCACCGGCTTCCGCAAGGATTTGTACGACGCCGTGCTCAGCGCCCAGAAGAAGGCCGTCGCCCGCTGCGGTCCCGGCGTTGAGTTCCGCGACATTCACATGAGCGCCGCGCGAGATCTGACCGAGGGCCTCATCACGCTCGGCATTCTGAAGGGCGACGCCGACAGCCTCGTCGAACGCGACGCGCATGCGATCTTCTTCCCGCACGGGCTGGGCCACTTGGTTGGGCTCGGTGTCCGTGACGCGAGCGGTTACCTGCCGGGCCGCGAACGCAGCAAGCGTTTTGGGCTGGCGGCGCTGCGAATCGATCTGCCGTTGCAGCCGGGCTATCTCGTGACGATCGAGCCGGGATTGTATTTCATTCCCGCCCTGCTGAAGGATGAGGCCCGACGCACACAGTACGCCGATTGCATTGATTGGGCGAAGGTCGACACATTGCTCGACATCGGCGGCGTGCGAATCGAAGACAATATCTTCATCACGCCGGACGGGTACGAGAATCTGACGATCGCCATCGAGAAGTAGTGAATCAGAGCCGCGACTGTGAGGAAGCGGGGTGGCTCGACGATACCCTCGGGTGGCATGCCGACGCTCAACGTCGGCATGGGAAGTCGAGCAGGCGTCAGGACAACGCGCCTGGACCGCGCCCCTGTCGACCGCTGGGACGAGATTCCCTTCTCGTCCCCTCGCCCGCAGGAATCCCTTCCTGCCGCGCGCCACGCCGCCATACAACATCGGCCCGTGGTCGTCCGCAGTCAGACTACGCTCATGGGCGCCCTGTGTCGGCATCAAGAGACGAGCAGTCGTCAGGACAACACGCGTCGTCCAATCCCCTGATCGGGGCCATTCCGAGTCGAGCCAGCGATGGCCCGGTCATTCCGCCAGTGGTGCCCGCGATTGCATGTCGACCGCCGCATCACTGCGGCGGCTCGGCGAGGGCGCCTCGGCGAGACAACCCTCGCCTTTGGGCCGGAAACAACGGAAGCGCGGCCGATTTCGACGCGGACCGATCCGCCTCTACAATACCAGCGTAAGCAGGTAGGGCGGGTCATCGACCCGACGCGGTCCCGTGCGGCGGTCGCGTCGCAGTGTCGCTCCCGGGATAAGCGAACAGGAACTCGCATTCATGCAGCCAAGACGCAAAACGCGCCAAGTCAAAGTCGGTCCCGTCCTCATCGGTGGCGACGCGCCCGTCTCGATCCAGTCGATGACGAGCACGTATACCTACGACATCGATGCGACGGTCGCCCAGATCCACGCCCTCGCCCAGGCCGGCGCCGACATCGTTCGCGTTGCCGTTCCGGAGCCGGCGGATACCGAGGCGCTGAAGCACATCCTCCCGCAGGTCAGTGTGCCCATCGTGGCCGACGTGCACTACCACTATCAGCGCGCGATGGAGGCTGTCGAAGCGGG
>Ga0116151_10000541_pt1 | contig 34604 bp, 15 predicted proteins | sample AD_UKC117_MetaG_FD_89893 | JGI IMG/M metagenome (GOLD analysis project Ga0116151, IMG submission 89893) | Active sludge microbial communities of municipal wastewater-treating anaerobic digesters from Hong Kong - AD_UKC117_MetaG | ecosystem: Engineered > Bioreactor > Anaerobic > Digestate... | reverse complement strand
TTGTGCAACGCGTTCGACATTCCGGCGCGGCAGGCGTTCGTGGTCGAGATGGTGGAGGGGCGCGATGACCTGAGCAGTGCGATCGCGCTGAACTCGACGATCTTCAACAGCGCCCGGCTGATCGGCCCGTCGATCGCCGGCGTGCTCATCGCCCTGTTCGGCGAGGGGCTCTGTTTTCTCATCGACGGGGTGAGCTTCATCGCGGTGATTGCGGCGCTGGCGGCGATGCGCGTAACGCCGCGGCCGCCGCGGGCGCAGGGCAAGCACGTGCTGCACGAGCTGCGCGAGGGGCTGGGGGCTGCCTTCGGTTTCGAGCCCATCCGTGCGATCCTGCTGCTCATGGCGTTGATGAGCCTGGTGGGCATGCCGTACGCCGTGCTCATGCCGGTTTTCGCCGACCAGGTCTTTCACGGCGCGGCGATGACGCTCGGGGCGCTGATGGCAGCCGCCGGCGTCGGCGCGCTGCTCGGGGCGCTGTCGCTGGCGATGCGCGAGAGCGTGCTCGGCCTGGGACGCGTGGTCGCCGGCGGCGGCATGCTCTTTGGCGCCGCACTGATCGTGTTCGGCCTGTCGAAGACGCTGTGGGTCTCGCTGCCCGTGCTGGTGGTTTTGGGCTACGCGATGATGGTGCAGATGGCCGCCTCCAACACGATCGTGCAAACCATCGTGGACGACGACAAGCGCGGGCGGGTCATGGGCTTTTTCGCGATGGCGTTCATGGGCACCATGCCGGTGGGCAGCCTGGTCGGCGGCGAACTCGCCCGCCGCATCGGCGCTCCCGCCACGGTGATGCTCGGCGGCAGCCTGTGCATCCTTGGCGGCGCCCTCTTCGGACGCATGCTGCCGCGGCTGCGGACCATCGTCCGCCCGATCTACGCCGCCCGCGGCATCCTCCCGCCGCTGCCCGAGGGCGTGGGCAGTGCAGCCGGTCTCGTGCCGCAGGATTCCGACTGAGCGCTGTGCGCGAGGCGCCTGACGGACATGAAAGAAGCCGGCTCCCCCACGGGAGCCGGCTTCGCGTCTCGAGACTCGTCGGGCGTCAGAACGGCGCGCACACCTCGTCGAACGCGGCGACGCTGATGCACGCCTGCGGGTCGGCGCCCAGGTGCACCGTGCCGTCGATGAGTTCATGACCGTTGTAGTTGGCGGTCATGTCGCCGTGCAGGCCGGCCACCGACAGCGTCAGCGCGATCTCGCCGGACAGCGATCCCGTCGGGATATCCACCACGCTGACGGCGCCCTGCGCCGCCTGCAGCGTGCCGCGCGCCGTCTCGCGGGCCGCGATCAGCGCGGCCACGCGCGGGTCGGCGTCGATCGGCGTGTGCACGATGGCCTGCTCCAGGCCCGCGAGCACGCCCTGCGCGGCCTTGAGCGCCGCGGTCGCGGTGGCCTTGGCGGTTTCCAGGCCGGCGATCGCGGTGCCCAGTTCGGCGATCTTGGCGTAGCGCCAACCGGTTTCCTTGAGGTAGCGGGCCCACGCCCACGTCTTCTTGTACCACGGCTGGCGCTTGTACCACTTGTTCCAGTCGCTGATCTTGCGCTGATGCGCGGCGATCGCCGATTTGTTGCGGTCGATCTGCGTCTGCAGCTTGTCCACCTGGCCCTGCTGGTCGGCGACGTCCTGCCGGGCCGCGTCGACGTTCTTCGCGTCGCGCTGGCGTTCCTTGGCGACCTGGGTGCGCATGCGCACGATCTCGCCGGTCAGGCGTTCGACGTCGGCCTGGGCGTTGCGGATGGCGCGTTGCGCATCCTGCTGGGCCTGGTGCAGGCCGTCGAGGTTGAAGTCGACGCCGGCGGATCCGGTCAGCACCGGCCCCTGCGCGGTGATCGCGCCGGAGAGGGCGATGCGGCTGACGGGCGTGCTGAACGAGCCGGACACAAACACGCCGCGCGGCGTGATCATGGCCTCGGCCTCGCTGCCCAGCGCGGTGCCGCCGATCGTCATGTCGCCGCGCAGCAGGATGTACGAGTCATCGAAGTTGTCGGCGGAGAACAGCGCCTCCACGACCACCTCGCTGCCGAACACCAGGTCGGGATGGATGCTGGTGGCGCTGCGGCCGCGCAGCCAGACGCCGTGACGATCGACGGTCAGGTCGCCCTCGCGCACGAACAGTTCGTTCAGATCGACGCCGGTCATGCGGCCCAGGTTGCCGGCGTCCAGGTTGAAGCGGCCGTGGGCCTGCAGCCGCGTATCCGCGACGTGGGCGCTGTCGATGTAGGCCGCGACCTGGGCCTCGGCCGCGGGCACGATCGGCACCCAGTCCGGCAGGAAGGAGTCATCCGGCGCGAGCGTGCCGCTGAAGTACGCATACGCGCGTTCGCCATGCACGCCGTAGCCCGCGGTCGCGGAACCCAATGGGAATTCCATGCCCAGCACGTCGCCGAAGATGCTGAAACCGACCGCGACGTCGCCGTTGCCGCCCTGCTCGAAGCCGTCCGCGCCCGCGTAGGTCACCAGCGGCCCGGACACCTCGATGCCATAGGGCAGGGGCACGGTGGTGTCGACGTAGAGCTGGCCCTTGAAGCTCGGCACGGTATCGGGCAGGCCCCAGGTCATCTGCGGCGTAAAGGGAATTCCGCCGTGCAGCGACGTCGCGAACGCTCCCAGGGAAATCCCCGAGCCTTTGCCGGCGCCATCCTCGCCATCGGCCTTATCGTGTTTCTTCTTCTTGCCGTCGTCCGCGTTCGCAGCCGGCGCGGTGTCCGACTCCGCAGGCGTCTGCGTCTGTTCGTCCCGCTCGGTTGCCTGCTCCTGCCCCTGCTCCTGTTCCGCGGGCTTCGTCTCAGCATCGTTGTCTGACGAGCCGAACAGCAGCTTGCGCGCGTCCGAAGACATGTAGACGTACGGATCGGTCGGGTCGAAGATCATGGTCAGGCTCATGTCGCCCGGAAACGCATACTGAAACGGATCGTGCGCACCGTCGTCCGTGTTGAGGCCGAGCCGTTCCGCCAGTTGCAGATCCAGCTCGACGCCGGTGGCGAAGTGAAAGAACAGGTACGCCGGCGCGACGGCGTAGCTGTCGTTCTCGGCCAGCGGCAGCCGGTTGTCGGCGCCGTCGAGCAGACCCTGCAGCGTCTTGCGCGTGACGACACCCACGCCGGCCATCGGCGAAACGGAAACCGGGTTGTCGGTGAGGCCCATCTGGCCCAGCGGCGCCCGGCACATGCCGTAGAGCTGGTACGGCAGCGTCTCGCCGGTGGCTGTCGCCTCGAAGACCAGCGTCGCTTCGAACAGCGTGAAGTCCTGAGCGGGCGTGTGCAGCGTGACGTCGCCGATCATGGCGTAGCCGCTGGCTGTGGTCAGTTCCGTGACGCCATTGGCGGCACATTCGAACGACATCGCCTTGCTCAATTGCAGGGTGCAGGTTGCCGCGGCGCCGTCGCCGGTGCAGACCAGGCCGCCGGCGACCGCCGGTTGCGGGTGGGCTGTGAGGGCCCAAGCTGTCGCGAACATCGATCCCCAGAACACCGTCTGCCGTCGATCCATCAGTCGCCTCCTCCGCATGCTGCCGTGTTGTCCCTTTCCGGGCGTCATGGGATGCGTCGAGGCATGACGTCCGGCCCGTTACCAGCCCACGGCAAGGGCAAGGGGTGTGCCGGGGCGATGCGGCGGATGCGGCGCGACTCGTAAGTTGCTACCGGGTAAAGCTTTATGTGTCGAATCGCCACTTCTGCGACTGACGCATCCTTACCGGCTGGGGCGGCGGTGCCCGGTGGGGAATGCAGGATTGGGCAATAGTCCCCGCGCGGCCTCGGGGCATCAGTGGGCTGGCGGTGTTTGGGCAAACTGAACGGCGCGGTGGTCGGCGCCGTCGATGTCGCCGTCGGCGTCCGCGTCGAAGACGCTACAGGACGGATCGGCGTAGGAGGCGAGCGGGCCGGTGTAGCAGGCCTGGAACGCGGCGAAGTCGCGCAGGTCGCAGTCGCCGTCGCTGTCGTGATCGGCGAACGCGGTGCGCACGGCGCCCTGCTGAGCGGCGCCGGCGCCGCTGGCGATTGGCAGCGTGCTTGCGATTTCCAGCACGTCCCCGGTAATGACGACGGCGCAGCCCTGGTCGGCGGGACTGTTCACTTCGCGGGCGAAGACGTCCACCGTGTAGGCGCCGGCGAGCGGGGCGGCGATGAGCACCTGCTCGACGGTGTTGCGGTTGTCGGCGAATCCACCGGCGACCGACACGCCGCTGGAGAAGACGTTGCCGTAGTAGGTCGAGCCGTCGGGCGCCGTGACGATGAGGTCGAGATCGTTGACGACGGGGTCGGCGGCGCCGACCGCGCCCGGCGGATCGGTGAAAACGAGCGTGATGCGGAGGGGTTCGGCTTCGTCCCACACGCCGACGTGCAAGCGCAGCGTCTCGCCCGTGGCGAGGCCGGCTGCGTTCGGCACGTCACGTACGACGAGGCGGCGGTGACCGGCGGCGCCGGGGGCTCGATCCGCGAGATACAGCGTGCGGTGCAGGCCGAGCACACCCCACCCCTCCACATTCGAGGGGTAGCCCGGTTCCAGCGCCATGTCCGTCGCCGAATTGATGAGCGCGGCGCGCAGCAGAGCACCGGTTGGCACCAGGCTCGGCCCGGAGCCGCGCGCTCCGTTGGGGTAAAATCCATCGACGAAGTACTGCCGCACGAGTGCCGCCGCCGCCGCCACCGCGGGGGCTGCGTACGACGTGCCCGAGCCGGTCTGCGTGCCGCAGGGCGTCGAACTCGCGGCGGAGCGGACGCCGCACCCGGGCGCGAAGACCTCCGGCTTGCGGCGGCCGTCCGCGGTCGGCCCGGCTCCGCCGTAGCAGTGGCTGTCGTGGTTGGGATATTGCAGAGACGCCCCGACGGCGAGCACGTTCTTGGCGTTTTCGGGCGTGCGCAGCAGGGAGGTGTTCGTCTCGGCGAAGATCACCGCGTCGTACTCGTGGTCGTAGCTGAACGCGTCGATTTCGTGGCACCAGATCGTGTACGCGGTCGAGCCGTCGTCGCCCCAACTGTTGGTGTGGATGGCGGCGCCGGCGTCGTGATCGGCCTGGAGGTGATCGTAGAGCGATGCGGGCGAGGCGCTGATCAGCGCGAGGTTCGTGTACGCGATGCGGGCAGCGCATGCGAGACCGTCGCCGGGTTCGCAGACGCCCCACGTGCCCATGTCGCCGGCGAGCACGCCCGCCACGAAGGTCCCGTGTACCGCCGCGGAACTGAGGGGGTCGGGATCGGTGTAGACGAACTTGCGGTGATCGGGTCCGACCGCGACGGAGTCGGAGAACATGCAGTGGGTGATTCGCGGCGTCGAGTCGATCATGCCGACGATCTGATCCTCGCCCTGCAACGCCACATCCCAGTACGGCGTGAGCGCTGCTCCGCTCTGCAGAAACGGCGCGGTGACGGCGTTGCGCTCGACGGGCGCCGGCGCGTCCTCGATGAACTGCACGCCGTCGACCGCAGCCAGCGCCGACAAGGCGTCCGCCGGTGCTTCGACATCGAGAAAAGTACGCTCGCCGGCGACGGTCGTGCGCAGCACGCGGCATCCGGCGACCGCCGCCACGCGTGCCGTCAGGTCGGCTGCCACTTCGCCCGGGAGTGCTGCGATCGCGAGCTGCACGCGGCCGAGTTCGGCCAAGGCCGCGCGGCGCGAACCGACGCGCTGCCGGTAGGCGAGCATCCGCGGCGTGACGCGTTGCGTCTGACTGCCCACGGTTGCGCTGAGATCCGCGAGATCCGGGCAGATGCGCCAATCGCGGGCGTAGGCGCCGACCTCGACGACGGCGGGCAGGGCCCGAACGCGTTCGACTTCGGCGGAGGCGATGCGGGCGAGGTATGCGTGCGGCGGCAGGTACGCGAGCAGTTCAACGCCGAGGTCGTCGAGTTCTCGACGAACATCTCGGGTCAGCGGCCCGGTGAGCTGAATAACCAGCGCATCGGCCTTGGCTGAGGTCTTCGAGCGAGCGGGCACGACGTCGCCGACCCGCAGGCGCAGGGCCTCCGGTCGGGCGGGATCGGCTGCCCTGGCCGGGGGGCCCGGCACCAACCCTCCTGCCAGCAGGATGACAAGCGATCCGAGACGGTCGATTCGGCTGGGAAAAGCGCGCATATCAACCTTGGCATCGTCGAATCCGCGGCCTCAAACGAGCCCCGCCCAGCCGCGAGGCCCCCGGGCCTTCAAGCGTTTGCGCAGGAAGGTCCGATATCTCACGCAGGGACTTTTTTGCGCGTTTTCCGGGCGGGTCCGCCCGTGGGGAATCTCGAATGCGAACAGTTGTCATGACCGGCCTGGCGACGCTGCTGGTGGCGCCGATGCACGCGACCTACGCCGTGGACCTGAACCAGCGGGCCAAGTTCACCGAGCCCGTGCTCTCGTCCGCGGACGAGTTCGGATCAGCCGTCGCGCTGGATGGCGCCGAAGCGCTGGTGGCGGCGCGGGCCGACGGATCCGGCGCGAGCGAGCCTGGGTGGGTGCGCACGTGGCTCGACAACGGGCCGTCGTGGTCGATCTTCACGCGGTTCGAGGCGTCCGACGGCGCGGTGACGCAGCGCTTCGGCGAGGCGTTGAGCGTGAGCGGCGGCTACGCGATCGCCGGGGCTTCGCGCGACGACGACAACGGAACGTACTCCGGATCCGCGTACATCTTCGAGCGCAACGCCGCGGGGTGGACGCAGCAGGCCAAGCTGCACGCAACCTCGCCGGCGGCGTACGACGAGTACGGAGCAGCCGTCGTCATCAATGGGGATTATGCCATCGTCGGGTCGCGGAGCGACGACGACGGCGGGAGCCAGTCAGGCTCGGCATTCGTGTACAAGCGCAGCGGGTCGAGCTGGCCGCAGCAGCAGAAACTCATCGCGCTCGACGACGCGACGAAGGACCTCTTCGGCTCGGCGGTGGCGCTCGACGGCGCCTATGCGCTCATCGGTGCGCCCGGTGACGACACGAACACCGGCTCGGCGTACGTCTTTCTGCGCAGCGGCACCACGTGGACCCAGCAGGCGAAGTTGATCGCGGGCGATCGCGCCGGCGGCGACGTGTTCGGAACGAGCGTCGCCATCGCGGGCGACTACGCCGCGATCGGTGCGCCCGGCGACGACTCGGGCAAGGGCTCCGTGTACATTTTCAAGCGGAGCGGGACGAGCTGGGCCCAGGTCGCGAAGCTCACGTTGAGCAGTCCCGTCGCGGGCGACGCCTTCGGCAGCGCGGTGGCGATGACGGCGCAGCAGTTTGCAGCCGGTGCCCCCGGTCGCAACGGCAGCCGTGGATCGGTCTACCTGTACGAGCGCAGCGGAAGCGCGTGGATCCAACTGGCCCGCTACATCGCCAGCGACGCGGCTGCGACGCACCGCCTGGGCGCGAGCGTGGCCCTCGACACGGAGCACGTCCTCGCCGGCGCGCCGGGTTTCACGAGCGGTGCGGGGGCGGCGTACCTGTTCGCCGCGATCCAGCTCGACTGCAACGGTAATGGAATTCCCGATGTCTGCGACACGAGCTGCCTGCCCGTCAACCCGCTGACCGGAGTCACCTGCCAGACGGTAACCGGCTGCGGCACGCTGCCGGACTGCAACTTCAATTCGATCCCCGACGGGTGCGAGCCGGATTGCGACACGAACGGAACGCCGGACGAGTGCGACATCGCCTACGGCGCCGAAGACTGCGACACGAACGGCGTGCCCGACTCGTGCGAGCCGGACTGCAACCACAACGGTACCGCCGACGCGTGCGACATCGCCGCGGGTGTCAGCGTCGACTGCGATCTCGACGGCGTGCCGGACGAGTGCGACCTGCTCAACGACGCGCCGCTTCTCACGGCAACGTTCGATGCGGGGCTGCCCGCGAACTGGTCGGCGACCGGGCTCTGGCACGTTACCAGCACCTGCGTCTCCGGCGTGCAGTGCGACCCGCCGCCCTGGGCCTACTTCGGCATCGACGGCGCGTGCAACTTCGAAACGGGCAGCGCCGTGAGCGGCGTGCTCACCGCCCCGGCGCTCACGCTGCCGAACTCCGTGACGACGGCGCGGCTGCGCTACTGCTCCAACTACGACGGCGATCGCGGCTCGGCGCCGAACGGCTTTGACGCGGCGTGGGTCAGCGTGAACGGGTTTATCGTCGATGACGTGGGCGCGAGCGTGACGCAGTCGTTCTGGGAAACGCGCACGATCGATATCAGCGAATTCGCCGGGCAGACGGTTACGATCGCCTGGCACTTCGCCTCGAACGACGCGACGTTGAACAACCGGCTGGGCTGGCAGATCGACGACGTCGAGCTGATCGCCGACAGCGACTGCGACAACAGTGGCGTGATGGACGCGTGCGACGTCGCCAGCGGCGCCGTCGCGGACTGCAACAGCAACAACCTGCCGGACTCGTGCGACCTGGCGTCGGGCGCGAGCGAGGACTGCAACAGCAACGGCGAGCCGGACGAATGCGAGGGCGGCAGCGACTGCAACCTCAACGGCGTGCTCGATTTCTGCGAGACCGTCGTGATGCACGTGAACGCCAACGCCACCGGGGCGAACGACGGCACGAGTTGGGCGAACGCGTACAGCGATCTGCAGACGGCGATCGCGGCTGCCGCGAGCGAGTGCGTGCCGGTCGAGATCTGGGTGGCGGCGGGCGTGTATCGCCCTGCGGCCGCCGGCGGATCGCGGTCCGCCACGTTCGTACTCTCCGACAACCTGGCCATCTACGGCGGGTTCACGGGCGCGGAAACGTCGCGCGCCCAGCGGAACGCGAACCCGCTCACGAACAACACGATCCTGAGCGGCGACCTCGACGGCGGCGGACCGGCGAACAACAGCTACCACGTCGTGACCGCGCTGAGCACCGACGACTCCGCGATTCTCGACGGGTTTTCCGTCCGCGACGGCGTCGCCGACGGGACGAATCCCAACGATCGCGGGGCGGGCCTGCGGATGTCAGCCGCCGACGCGACGATCGTCAACTGCGCGTTCACCGGCCACAGCGCGGGGGCGGGAGCGATCTCCGTGGCGGGCGGCGCGCCGACGTTCACCGACTGCCTCGTGATGGGCAACACGGCCCAGTACGGCGGCGGCTTCCAGATCTACAGCGCGGCCAAGCCGACGCTGTCCGCGTGCCGGGTGCTGGGGAATGCCTCGGTCAGCGGCGGCAGCGGAGGCGGCGTGTACATCGCCTCGACGAGCAACGCGACGCTCGTGAACTGCGCCGTCGCCGCCAACACCACCGTGGGCAACGGCGCCGGCCTGTTCGTGCAGTCGACGAGCGTCGCGACGCTGATCAACTGCACGGTGAACCGCAACATCGCGAGCCTGTCGGGCGGCGGCGCGTTCGTCACGATCAACAGCCGCGTCTCCGTGCGCAACTCGATCCTTTGGCAAAACCAGGATGCCGGCGGCGTGGACGAGAGCGCCCAGCTCGACCGGTCCAACTCGACGCTGCAGGTGCGCTACTCGTGCGTGCAGGGCTGGACCGGCGCCCTGAGCGGAGCCGGAAATACGGGGTCAGACCCCTTTTTCGCGGACGCGAACGGGCCGGACGGGCTCTACGGCACGATCGACGACGACGTGCAGCTCGCCCCCGGGTCGCCGTGCATCGATGCGGGCAGCAATGGGCCGGCGAACACCGGGTCGGACCTGCGCGGCCTGCCGCGGCGCATCAACGACGTGAATACCGTCGACAGCGGCGTCGGCACGCCGCCGATCGTCGACATGGGCGCCTACGAGTTCCAGAGCGATTGCAACGGCAACGGCCAGGCCGACTCGACCGACGTCTACACCGGCGCGAGCCGCGACTGCAACCTCAACCTCACGCCCGACGAGTGCGAAATAGCGGCTGCGGGCGGCGCTCCCGGTGGCCCCTACTTCTGCACGGAGGACTGTGCAGCCGACTGCAACCACAACGGTGTGCCCGATGAATGCGACATCTCCGGCGGTACCAGCAGCGACTGCGCCGGCGAGGGCGTGCCCGATGAGTGCGAAGGCGACTGCAACACCAACGGCATCGCCGACAGTTGCGACATCGCCGCGGGCGCGGTCGACTGCGACAGCAACGGTGTGCCGGACGTGTGCGAGCTGGCCGACGGCGACTGCGACGGCAGCGGCGTGCTCGACGCCTGCGAAATCGCCAGTGCGTATATCACCATCGAGCCGGGACAGCTCGAGCCGCTGCGCTGGCCGATTACGCTCTCTTTTGTTATTCCCAATGCCAAGCCGTCGGTCAGCAGCGTCTCATTCTACTTCTTCGCAATTGGCGACCTCGGGGGGCCGGAGGAGTACGTCAACGTGCGGCTGAACGGCACGCCCATCGGGGAGGTATACGACACGAGCCTCGACGACTGCACGGTCTTCCCGCTGCGTGACGAGATCGTTCTCACCGCTGCGGCTTACAACGCGCTGCTCACCGGCGGCGACGCACTCGTCGAAATCGTCCCGTCCTCCGCCGTGGACATCGTGCCCTGCGCAGCGTACATCCGACCGTCCGTCCAATATCAGCTCTTCCGCGACTGCGACGCCAACGGTATCCCCGACGACTGCGAGCCCGACTGCAACGCCAACGGCGTCGCGGACGCGTGCGACCTCGCCTCGGGCTCCAGCGCCGACTGCAACGCCAATGGCGTGCCCGACGAATGCGACATCGCCGGCGGCACCAGCACCGATGGCGACGCCAACACCATCCCCGACGACTGCGAGCAGGATTGCGACAACAACGGCGTGCCGGACGAGTGCGACGTGTCCTGCGCGAACGCCGTCATGGCCAGCGGAGCCGCCTGCCAGACGGCGTTCGCGCTGGTCTGCGGACAGGCCACCGACTGCAACAGCAACGGCGTCCCGGACGACTGCGACCTGGATTGCGACCAGGATGGACTGGTCGACTCGTGCGCGATAGCCGCCGGTTCGGCGCCGGATTGCGACGGCAACTCCGTGCCCGATGTCTGCGACGTCGCCGGGGGTTCCGCCGACTGCGACGCCAACGGCACACCCGACGCGTGTCAGCCCGACACCGATGGCGACCACATCATCGACGCCTGCGACGGCTGCCCGGCGGACGGCACGAAGACCGCCCCCGGTGCGTGCGGATGCGGCGTGCCCGACACCGACACCGACGCCGACGGCGTGCCCAACTGCCTCGATGCATGCCCTGGGACCGCGCCCGGCGAAGAGGTGGACAACGTCGGCTGCCCGCTCGTCGGCGCGTGCTGTGTTGATTTAACCCAATGCCTCGAGCCGATGGATCGCGACCTGTGCGAACTGCTTCCGCCGCTTGGCGTGGGCGGGACCTACCAGGGGAACGGCTCGACGTGCAGCACGGACGGCGATAATGACGGCGTGGCGAACTGCGACGACGCCTGCCCGGACGATCCGACCAAGATCGATCCGGAGCAGTGCGGCTGCCACATCGCCGAGACCGACACGGACAACGACGGCGTGCCCGACTGCCTGGACCTGTGCCCCGCGACGGCAGCCGGCGTCGCGGTGGACTCGAATGGCTGCCACACGTACGGAGCGTGCTGCTCGCCCAGCGGCGGGTGCATCATGAACACGTTCGTGAACAAGGCGTTCTGCGACAGCCTGCAGTGGAACTACGGAGGCAACGGCTCGACGTGCGCGCTGCAGTGTCAGGCGCGCGGGCTGGGCGATTACGACGCCGACGGCGACGTCGATCGCGCGGACTTCAGCCACTTCGCGGGCTGCCAGGGACTGCCGTTGCAGGCCGACGGCTACCTCATGCCCTCGGCGCTGTGCCGGACCGTTTTCGACTTCGACGCCGACGGCGACGTGGACCTGCGCGACTTCGGCGCGTTCGGCCAGGAAATGGCCCAGTGATGTGTCGCCCGCTCACGGATAGAGTCGGATCTGGATGTTGACGAACTCGAAGTCGTCGGTGTCGCTGCCCCGGCTGAGTGCGCGGATCTCCAGCGTGTTCGTGCCGGCGTGCAGGATGCTGACGTCGAACGCCGCGCGGTATTCGCCGAAGCTGCCGTCCGCGGGCGATCCGCTCAGCCGCAGGCCGACCGGCTGACCGTTCAGGCGGATCGGGTGCGGCATCTGCACGCCGCGCGTCAGCATCGTGATTTCTCCACTGGATACGTAGGGCGGCGCCTGCCGGGCGTCCAGAGCGAACGATGCGGTGTAGCGGCTGCCCTCGCTGCGTTTCTGAAACTGGCTGTTGACGCGGCCCTCGAAGTTGTCGTCGCCGAGATGATGCACGTCGGGTGCCGCCTCGACGGCGACCGCACCGAGGTCCGCCGGCTGGAGCTGGAAGCGCACCGCCAGCCTGCGGTTGCGGACCGCCTCCGCGGAGACGTTTGCGGACGCGGGCAGGTACCCGTCAGCCGATGCGGTGATCACGAAGAAGTCGGGGACGGGCGGAACCGTCAGTGCGTACGCGCCGTCGGCGTCCGTCGGTGCGGTGACCGCGGGTGCGTCGGAACGGTCCAGGCGCACCTCGGCGGATTCGATCGGTGCGCCGGTGACCGCATCGACCACGACGCCCGTGATCGTATGCGTGGGCGGTGGCGGACTCTCGATGCGGGGAAGTTCCAGCGGGCCGTCGGCGAGCGGCGGCAGCGGCATGGCGAGCGGCTCGCGCGACGCGCGCTCGTGAGCTGCTGCCGGCGCGTCGGCAAGGTCAGACACGGCGGATGTATCAGCCGGGTCGGCTGTGCTCGTGACGTTCGTCGCCGGGAGCGCCAGTTCGGCGTCCGCTTGCGCCTTGGGCGATCCGGTGAGGGCCATCACCAGGGGTTGCCGCAGCGCCGGGAGCGCCTGCGACGCTGATTCCGCGCGCGGCTCCGCGGCTGGCGCGCGCGGTCCGGATGACGTCGGCACAGCGAGCGTCAACGCAGCCATCGGCAGTTGCGCCGGCGCGGCGATCCGGTCCGGCGGAGTGGCGGCTGCGCTCATCGGTACGGCGGCATCGGCGAACGGTTGCCCGGCATCGAGTTCGCGCGGAACCGCGGAGTCGCCGACCATACTGCGTGCCAGTTCCAGTCCCGACGACGCCACGTCCGGCTGGAGGAGCGCGGTGCGCAGGTCGGCGTGCTGTGGCTCCAGATCGGCCGCAGCAGCCGTATCCGCCTTCTCCTCCACAACCGCTTCGTGCGGATGCACTTCCGGCACACGCGGCGTGAATTCCTCCGACTTGGGAAGTTCTGCAGCGTGCAGGCTTGCAGCGAGCTCGGGCAGGCGCGCGTCGTCCACGTGTGCATCGGCTACATTGGGTTCCGCCACAGGCAAGTTCGCGGCGACGCGCGTGGCCGACGGAGCAGCCGGCTCATCCTCAGACGGCTCAACCACGACGCGTTGCAACGGCGGGCGCGATGTGAGCGGAGGCGGCTCGACGGACTCGAGCGGCGCCGTGAAGCCTCCGCGAATCTGCCCCGCCAGGTCCGCCGCCTGCGCGGAGGAAGTCAGCGCGACGCGCACGCCGCCGGGGCGCTCGAACAATCCGGTCAGCGACGTGGACACCTGCCAGACGGTGAAAAGCATCAGCAGCAACAGGTGCAGCAGCGCCGAGGCGAGCAGGCAGCGCATCATCAGGCTGAGCCGGCGGCGCTGCAGCGCATTCCAGACGACCGGCGCGACGAACAGCAGCAGAAGCAAGAACAGCAGGGCGAGCAAGCCGGGCGCGACCGCCACCCACCATCCGGACCAGTCGAATCCGGCCTGCAGCACGTCCGCGTCGGTGAATACTTCGCGCGACGCGGTTTGGTAGATGTCGTAATGCGGGTCGGTCGCGGTCGCGGCGTCCGGTGCGCGCCGATCGGAACTGAAATACAGCGCGAAGCCATCCATGCCGAGGGCGGGATCCAGCTCGTTGGCAGCCGAATTGACGGTTTCCGCCAGGCGCTCTACCGCGGCACCGCCCGCGCCCGTCACGCGCACGCGGTAGAGATCGTAGCCGCCGGCACCACCCGGTCGATTCGAACTGAAATAGAGAAAATCGCCAACCGGGCTGATCGCCGGCGTACCTTCGTCGAACGCCGTGTTGAGCAGCCCGAGCGGCTGGGGCGTTCCCACGCCGGCGTCGTTGAGCGGCGCGACGTACAGGTTGTAGTCGCGGCGGGCGCCGTCGGCGCGGACGGTCGCCGACCAGCGGGCCTCCGGGCGCGGAGCGTCGGCCGCCGCCGGTCGGTTCGATGCGAAGTAGAGCAGGCCATCCGGCGCGGGAGCGGGGCTGTACTCGTCCCAAGGCGAGTTCACCCGCGCGCCGAGGTCGAACGGCTCGGTGAAATCCGTGTCGCGCGTGTTGCGCCGCGCAGCCCAGAGGTCGTAGCCGCCGGCTCCGCCGGGCCGGTCGCTGTAGAAATACAGCGTCAGGCCGTCGGCGCTGAGGTGCGGGCCGAGATCGTCCGCGGCCGAGTTGAGCGCCGCCAGGGGTGTCGGTTGGCTCCACGCGTCACCCGCACGGCGCGACTGGTAGATGTCCGCGCCGCCGCCCGTCTTGCCGCGCACGAAGAACAGCTCCTGCCCGTCCGCCGACAGCGTGGGCTCGTAGTCGTCGCCCGCGATGTTGATCGCAGCGCCGAGACTCACCGGGTTTTTCCAGAGCACGTCCCGCACGCGTGCCCGGGCCGCCGGGACGCGCAGCGTCCGTCCGTCGGTGTAGACCGGCGTGCTGCGCGGCTGCGACCGCCACGCCGCGGCTGACATCAGCGCCAGTATCAGCACGACGACGGCGGCGATCAGCCAGCGGCGTGGGCGAGGCCGACCCGCCGGCGCGGGTGTGGCGGATGTCGATGATGCCGCTTCGTAGGCCATGAACGCAGTCCGCCTGAAGGGAATCTCAATGGGCCGGCACGGTGTCGAGGAACGGTGCGTCCACGCCGCCCGCCTTGCAGGCGTCGAGCACGCGGGCGATGTCGTCGTACGGCGTCCGGCGATCGCCGCGCACCGTCACCTTCTGCTCGGGATTGACCTTGACCGCGTCGGCGACGAGGCCGCGGAGTTCGTCGCGCTCGACCTTGCGGCCCCCGACGCGTGCGTCCCCGTGCGCGTCCACATTGATGACGATCTCCTTGAGCGCGACGCTGAGCGGGGCCGCCGACTCAGCCGCGGGCAGCGTGATCTCCAGCTCGCGTTCCTCCTGGCTGAGCGTCGTCGCGACAAGAAAGAAGATCAGCAGCAGGAAGACCATGTCGATCATGGGTGTCATTTCGAGGCCGACGGATTCGCTGGACTGCGCCTTCTTGAGCAGCATGCTGGGTCTCCGGCGTTTGTCAGGCCCGCGACGCGACGAGCGCGCCAGCGGTCTCACCGTTGTCCTCCCGGGAAGCCTGGTGCGGCGCAATACGCGCCGCCCCAGTCGCGGCACCGACGGTCTGCGCCTCCAGTTCGTCGAAGAAATCGACGGTGACGCGGTCCATGTCGTGCACCAGCCGGTCGACGCGGGCGCTGAGCGCGTGGTGGCAGATCAGCGCCGGGATCGCCAGCACCAGCCCGGCGGCTGTGGTGATGAGCGCCTCGTAAATGCCCTTCGCGAGCAGTTCGGTTTTGCCAAGTGCGTCACCCGCCAGCGCCACGGTCTGAAACGCGTTGATCATGCCGAATACCGTGCCGAGCAGGCCCAGCACCGGCGCCAGCGCCGCAACCACCGCCAGCAGCCGCAGCCGGCGGCGCAGCACGAAGATCTCGCGGGCGCCCGCCTCCTCGATCGCCTTCTCCCGCCGCTCCGGGCTGGCGCCGCGGCGCTTGAGGCCCGCGTGAAAGATGTTCGCGAGCGGCGACGGATGGGCGGCGCAATAGTCCGTCGCCGCGCCTCCGCCCTCGGCGAATGCGGCGCGCACGCCGGGCAGGAAATCGGGCGGAATCACCCGCTTGCGCTGCAGCACCAGCAGCCGCTCGACCACCACGGTCAGCGCCGCCAGCGAACACACCGCGATCGGCACGATGACCGGACCGCCCTTCATCAGGAAATCCCAGATGGACTGCACCTGGACGGCGCTGCTCGCGTTCCCGCCCTCCACCTGCCCGGCAGCGGCCAGAACCTGCGCCCAGGCACCCTGGATCATGATGGATTGCACAACTGGCTCCTTACGCGCCGCGCGCGGCGCAGTCAGTGACCCGCGACGGCACCTTCGGCCAGACGCGGCAGGCGGTCGGCGGCGGCGCGGGCCCACTGGGAATCCTCAAAACGCTCGATCACCGCCTCGAACTGCGTGCGGGCCTCGGCCCGGCGGTTCATCTGCTCAAAGCAGCGGCCCGCCTCGAACAACGCGGCTGCACTCCACTGCGGATACGCGTACAGAATGTCCACCTTGAGCAACGCCCGTGCCGCGGCGTCGAGATCGCCCTGGGCGAACAGGCATTCACCGATCTGGAACTGGGCGCGGGCCGCGGTCGGGCCCTGGTGGCGATCCACGACCGCGCGATACGCGGCGATCGCCTCGTCGCGACGTTCCTGGTTCTCCCGGGCCCAGCCGATGCCGAACTGCGCCTCGTACCAGCGCGGATCGTCCGGGCTGCGCTCGAGGAAATCGTCCAGGACGCGCTCGCTCTCGACCCAGCGCTGCAGCGCCGCAAAGCACTCGCCGAGCCGGAGCCGCGCGGACGCCGCCTGCGGATCGTCGGCAAATTCGCTGACCACGCGCTGCAACTGCTCGAGCGCGGCGGTGGGGCGGCCTAAGCGCAGATTGGCCTGCCCGCACTGCAGCAGCGCGGTGCACGTGTACGGGCTCGATGGGAATTCCTTCAGCAGCGCCCCGAGGCGGTCATCAGCGTCCGCCCAGTCCTCGGCGTCCGCGGCGCAAAGGCCGAGCCGCAGCAGCGCCCGCGCGCGCACCGGTCCCGAGACGGCGTGCCGCGGTGAATCGACGAGCTGCACGAGCCGGTCGTGCGCGGCTGGGCAGCCCTCCGCATCGATCGCGAGTTCAGCCGCAGCCAGCTCCGCGTCGCTACGCAGGTTCGCCGGCACATCGGGCAAGGCCAACAGCGCGGCGTAGGCCTTGGCCGCCTCGGCCGCTTGCTTGGTCTCACGCAGAGCCCAGGCGTATTCCGCGAGTGCTGCCGCTTTCGTCTGCCCGTCGAGTCGGCTGCGCGTGCCGGCATCGAGGCGGGCGTACGCGTCGATCGCCGCTTGCGGCTTGCCGGCCCGGGCGAGCGCGACGACGCGCCAGGCGTGGGCCGCGTCACCGCGTGCGTGCTGACGATATTGCTCGATCAGCGTCGCGAAGTCGGCCTCGGCGGCGGCTGCATCGCCCGTCGCCAGCCGGCACTGACCGCGCTGAAAGAGCGCCTCGCCACTACGCTGAGTGGAGTCGCCTGCCGCGATAACCTGCGTGAACAACTCGATTGCCCGGTCGTGATCACCCGACTGCAGCGCCAGCACAGCCTGCTGATACGCCGCGAGTGAGCCCAGTTGAGCATCGGCCGACGTGGTCCGCGCCTGGGCGAAAGCCGACTCAGCCGCCGCAGCGTCGCCCGCCTTCATCAGCGCCTGCCCACGCTCGAACTGGGCACGCGCGACGTGGGTGCTCTGTGGCCACTCGGCCAGCAGCGCATCGAAATCGGCAACGGCGCCCTTGGGATTGTCCAGGCGCGCCCGGGCGATGCCGCGTTTGAGCAGCGCATCGTCTCCGGCCTGCGGGCGGGGTGCGGACGCGAGGTAACGCGTGAGCCAGTGATCGGCCGCCGCCCACGCACCGCGTTGAAACGCGATATCGCCGAGCGCCAGGGCCGCCGGTGCAAAACGATCCGGAACGTCGTCGCTCGTGACCAGCCGGGACAGGTACTGCTCGGCTGCTTCGTCCTTGCCCTGATGTCGAGCAGCCAGCCCGGCTCGGAACGCGACGTCGGCTGTCCGTGGATCGTCCGCATGGGATTTGAGAAATGCAGTACCGAGCGTCGTCACGTTCTCCCACTGCTCGGTGCGGTCGGCGGCCTCGACCGCGAGGAGCAGCGTGTCCGCAGCCAGCTTGTGGCTCGCGTACCTGCGTTGAAATTCGCGACACAGTTGGAGACACGCCGCGTCGTCACCGTCGCGATAGGCCGCGACGGTTGCGAGGTGGAGGGCTTCGGGCGCAAGTTCGTGCTGGCCGTGCTCCGTGAGGAACGCCGCCAGCGCTGCACGCGCCTCTGCCAGGCGCGACTGGTTCAGGAGGGCGACCGCGTGGTCGTATTCTGCAGCCAACGCTGTCGGGGCATCGGGATGCGCTTGCAGCAACTTCTCGAACTCGCTCGTCGCTTCGGCGGCGTTGCCGAGACGCAGGTTGCACTTCGCAATCCAGTATGGCAGATCGGAGTCGTCGGGTGCCACAGAGGCCGCTGACTGGAACGCACTGAGCGCATCGGCGTATCGGCCCAGCTCGAAGCGGACGTGGCCGCGCAACACCAGGGCGCGCGTGCGAACGTCCGGCGCCGCCTCGCCGGAGAGAACACGTTCGAGAAGTGCATCAGCCTCGTCGGCGTTGCCGGCGCGGTAGTTCACCTCAGCGGCAGCAAGGTCGGCGGCTTTCGCCAGCTCGACCGGGCCGTCGTCCGCCACCGCTTGAAACGCCGACAGCGCGGCTGTGTCTTGACCCTGCGCCGCGGCGCATCGGCCGAGCAGCAGGCGTGCGGAGGGCTGCAGTCCTGCCTCCGGCTTTCCATCGAGCAGAGCCGTCAGCGTTTGCATTGCCGCGGCGTGGTCGGATTCGGCAGCCTCAGCCAGTGCCAGAAAGTAAAGCGTGCGATCCCGCAGGCGCTTTTCCGTGATGCGTGTTCGCGCTGTCTCCGCCTGCGCGCGACACGCAGCGTAGTCGCCCGCCCGGTAAAGCGCTTCGACCGCACCCGCGAGCGCTTCGGGCGCCAGCTTGTTGTCCGCATGCGCCGCGCCGACGCGTTTGAACGCAGCCGCTGCCTCGGCAGGACGATCCGTGCGCAGCAGGCAACGACCGAGCATGACGCCCACCTCGGCTGCGAAATCGAAATCGCTGTCACCCGCGAGCGCTTGGAGTTCGTCGATCGCGGCGTCGCACCGATCAAGTCGAAAAAGGCAGACCGCCAGGCCATACCGGGCGATCTGCGCCGCGGGACCGCTGACATCACCCGCCAGCACCCTGCGGTATTCCGGTTCCGCGAGGTCGTAGAGTCCGCGATTGAGCAGGCCGTTCGCCGCATCCAGGTCGGGAAGACCGGCTGCGTCAGTCGCTACCGGCTCGGACCGGACTTCGGTTGCCCCCGGAGTCCGGGCGAAAACCGCGGATGTACCCGCGAGCGCAACTGCCACGGCAACTCCGCTGTATACTCGGCTCGTCAGCAACGCTCGATCGAGCATGCTTCGTCTCCCCCGGCCGCAGCGCGGCGCGCACCATCTCCGCGGGTGGCCGTCGTGCGGCTTTTCCAGCACACCGACGGCCACCGGTCACGACCCGCTCAAGATGCAGTGGTTCTTATCTGGCGATCAGCACGGGGGCGGGTTCGACTTCCTCTGCGACCTCGACGTCCAGGTCGCTGATCGCGTCCGCTTGGTCGCTGAGCGCTGCCGCCAGTTCCGACAAGTGATCCGCCTCGTTGTCGCTGAAATCCACCTGGGCAATGAGTGCATCGAGTTTGCTCTGTAGCACCGGCATGTTGAGTTCACCCTTACTGATGCCGGCTCTTTCGGAGGCTTCCGCTTCTTCGCGTGCCTTCCGCTCGAGTTGTTCGCGCATCTGCTCCGCCTGCCGGCGAAGCTGTTCGGCCTGCTTGCGCATCTGGTCGGCCTTTTGACGCAGTTGCTGCGCTTCCTGCTCGATGGCCGCACGCTGCTCCGCCAGCGCGGCAGCCTGCACGCGGGCACGCTCCGCCGCCTCCGCGCCGGTCTGCGCCAGCGCCTTGTAGCGCGCCAGGTCACGCAGCCGTGCGGCGGATTCATACTGGGCGAATGCCTCGGCCTGCTTGCGGCTTGGGGCGCCGAAGAAGTCCGTCGGAGCCAAAGACTTCTGAGCCACGGAATCGCCGTTGATGAGGTGCAGGAAGTTCTCGAAGATCTCCTGCTGCGCCGGCGTGCCCAGCACCTCGATGCGTCCCTCGCCGGGGATGACCCGGACGGGCACGTCGTTGCGAATCATCAACTGGACCAGCGCTTCGAGCTTGCCCTGCGGTACCGCGTAGCTGCGCTGCTCCTCGTCGGAGATGAGATCCACGAACCGCTTGAACGCGGCGTGCTGCGCGGCTGTCCCCTGCACGACGATCTGGTTGCCGTTCTGGGAAACCACAACGGGCACGTCGTTGCGGGCCATGAGCTTGAAGAGCGCTTCGCGCCTGCCGTCCGGCAGCTCGTAAGGCTGCTTGTACTTGCCGGACCGGTGGACGCCGAACAGCGCCTCGGGTGCTGCGGGCGAAGGCGGCGCCGGCGGCTGAGGGGCACTGCTCCACGCGTGGGGCGCCCGCGGTGTGCCGGGTGATCCGCCCGCACTCGCCTGGCTGCGGAGCAACTCGGCGATCTCCGCCATCTGCGTTTCGAGACGGTCCAGCCGCGCCTCGACATCATCGCTCTTTTTCGATTTCCCCACTCCGGCTGAGATGGTCGTGACCGCGCCCGGCGTTCCGGGTGTGGACGGTGTGACGACGATCTCCGGAGCCGTAAGCGTGACAGCGGTCGCACCTGGTTGCTCGCGGCTTACCACCACATGCGGGGCTTCCTGCGAACGCGCCGGCGTCGCCGCCCAACCCATCAGAATCAGCCCACCCGCGAGCGCCCAACCGGTCAACGACAGCCCCGGCGCATCTTTGCGCGTCATGATCATGGTCAATCTCCTGGCAAACGACCTGGAATTTCGAGTCCCGGCGCCGATCCCCACCGCGGGGGCTGCACCGACGTCCGACGACACAAATGCGTGGGCCGCGAGCAACGCCCCGGCGTACGCCCGGCGATCCGCCGGCATCAACCAGGTCACCCACGCATCACAACAGATCTCCGCCTCGGCCTGCACCCGGCTGCGCACCCACCAGACCAGTGGATGCCACCAGTAGACACAGCCCAGGGCGAGATCGAGCCAGCGCATCCAGTGATCGCGCCGGCGCAGGTGGGCGAGTTCGTGCGTCACGACGGCGCGACGGCCCGCGTCGTCGAGTTCCATCCAGAGTTCCACCGGCAGCACGAGGCGCCGCCGCCATCCGCACCAGATCATCGGCGAGACGCGCCCGCGCACCATCAGGCACCGCGGCGCACGGCGCAGGCCCATGCCGCGGGCCGCGACCGCGACGACGCGGCGCACGTCCGCCGGCGCCCGCCAACCGGTGCGCAAACGGCGCCAGAGCAGTCCCGCCGACAGCACGTGCATCAGGAACATCAGCGCCGCACCGGCGATCCAGAGCGACGCCGGAAGGGGCGCGACATTCCCGATTGCGTCGCGAACCGCCGCCAGTTGGCCCGCCCACGCCCGCCAGTAGTCGAGGGCATCGGTTGCGGCTGGAGGCGTCTGGGTGGGTGACGCTTGCTCAATATCGGTGCGATCGACCGCTGCCGGCGGATAGATGCGGTCTGGCGAGTCGTTCGCAGCGATCGGTTCGATCGATGCGACCTCCACGGGGTAAACGCCGTCGTCAGGACCGATGCCCGTGGCCTTCAGCACATTGGCAAAAACATTAAGGAAGTCGAAGCGGGCGAGACCTTCCTGGGTTGCTTCTTCAGCGAGAGGCTCCGTGCGCTCGGACACGGCGCTCACTCCGACGGACGATTCCCCCTCAGTTACGAGGGGCAGTTCAGGGGTCGAGGGTTCGTCGAGCCCGGCGCGTTGCGTTGCGGCCCAAGCGTCGAAATCCTGGGGATCGACGTCGCGCACCAGTTGTTCGGGCGCGATGCGCGGGCCGCCAATCTGCGGCGGCACGTAGATGTCCGGTGCGTCCGCGTCCGGCGACGCGCTCGGCGCCGGCGTGGCCGTCGCCACATCGCCCGAAAGCGCCGGCAACAGCGGCAGGACGAGCAGCGCCAGCAGCACGATGCACCACAGGGCGTGTCGCGTGGCCGGCCGGTGCGGCAGATAGCGGCAGATCAGCGCGACCAGCAGTGCGAGCGGCACGGCGCCGATTGCGCTGCGCCACAGCGCATCCAGAATGTCGACAGTCCAGGGGTGCACGGCCCATGCCTCCTGAAACCCGGCTAGGTGTTGGGATTGTCCTCGTCGAGTTCTTCGACGAGTCGATGCAGTTCGGCGATTTCCGCGCGGCTCAGCTTCTGCGTCTTGACCAGATGCAGCGCGAGCGCGCCGGCGGCTCCGTCGTAGAGCTGGCCGACCAGCGTCTTCATCCGGGCGCGGCGCACGCGTTCGCGGGTCAGCTTGGCGCGGAACACGTGGGCGACGTCGGACTTGTCGCTGGTGACATAACCTTTTGTTTCCAGGCGGTTAAGCAGCGTCTGCACGGTGGTATAGGCCACGCCGCGGCGCCGCGCGGGCAGGTGCTGCATGACCTCGCGCACCGTGCCCGGCCCGCCGTCCCACAACGCCCGGAGCACGTCCAGTTCCGCCTCACCGAGTTCGTATTCGTGCTGCGTCATCGCGTTATTTTCCGTGGGGGAGGCGGGTGGGGGCGGCCTCGCCCCGGCCACCCCCGCGCCTCCTACAAGCGTCGTAGGCAGCCTACTACATTTGTCGGAGGATATCCACCCGAATCCGCCGCGCTTTGTATGGATTTGTGTAACGCGCCCGGCCGACGATGCGGCAAGTGCGGCTTTACGGCGTTATCATGCGACCATGGCCGCAGGCGATCACGCAACGCACCAGACGACTCGCGAAACGACGCGCGCGGCGCGCCGCAAGGCGTACCGCGCGCCCGCCGGCGTCGCCCTGGCTGCTCTCGGCGTGTACCTCGCGACGCTCGCCCCCACCGTGACCGCCGAGGACAGCGGCGAACTCGTCGCCGCCGCGTGGCATTTTGGAATTCCCCATCCGCCCGGCTACCCCCTCTGGACCATGCTGTGCGGAGCGTTCGTGCACGCGCTGGCCGGCGGCGACATCGCCTGGCGCGCCAACCTGTTCTCCGCGCTGTGCACCGCCGCTGCCGCGGGCGTGCTCTGCGCGGCGCTGCGCACGCTGCGGGTCGGAACCGGGGCCGCCGCAGCCGCCGCACTGTGCTGGGCGCTCTCCCGCTGGTGCTGGTCGCAGGCGGTGATCACCGAGGTCTACGGACTCAACGCGCTGCTGACCGCGCTGCTGCTGCTTGCCGCGGTGCGCTGGCGCGCGTCGCGCAACGCCCGCTGGCTGCTGGCGGCTTCGCTGGTCTTCGGGCTGGGCATGAGCAACCACCACATCATCGCGCTGGCGGCGCTGGCGCTGATTGCGTGGATTCTCGCCCAGCAACCGGCGCTGCTGAAGCGCTGGCGACTCGTACTCGTGGCGCTGGGACTGTTCGCCGCCGGATTGCTGCCGTACGCGTACCTGCCGCTCCGCGCCCGGACGCATCCCGCCATGAACTGGGGCGATCCGTCCACTTTCCAGCGCCTCATCGATCACGTCACCCGGCACCAGTACGGTGCGGTCGGGCCGATCAAGGCGGAGGAGGGCCGCTCGCTGGCGCGAATCGTCAGCCAGTTTGAATACATCGGCCGCTCAGTTGTGGACGATCTGACCGTGCCGCTGGCCCTGGCGGCACTGGTCGGCGTCGGCGTGATGCTCCGCCGCGAGCGCAGCGCAGCCGGCCTGTTTGCGCTCTGGCTCGTGGGAACCGCGGGCCTGTTCGTGCTGCTGGCGAACTTCGACCTCGATCGCGTGTCGCGGTTTGCCCTGCGCGTTTTCCTCATCCCGGTGGTCATGGGCACCGCCATACCGCTCGCCTTCGCCCTGGATCAACTCGCGCGGGTCGCGCGCCGCCCGCGTGCGCAGGCCGCGTGTTCCCTCGGTCTGCTGCTGGCGCCGGCGTGGCTCGCGTATGCCCACTGGCGGCAGTGCGACTACTCCGACTACCACTACGCCCGCGATCACGCCACGAACCTGCTCGCGTGCATGCTTCCCAACGCCCTGTATTTTCCCTCGGGCGATCACAACACGTTTCCCGTCGCGTACCTCGTGCTCGTCGAGGGGGTGCGCGACGACGTCGTCATCGCCGACCTGTACGGGTACACGCGTCCGGACCTGTACGCGGATCAGCCGCCGGACTCCACCGACACGCCGGAGGCGTGGATCATCAAGCGGGCCCACCGCCCCGTGTATTACGCGACGAAAAAGTCGCCACCCGTGGCGCACGCCCACTTCGTCCAGGCCGGCATGCTCTACCACCTGCTGCCCGACGGCATGGCCTTTGACGGCGCGGGCCTGCTGGCGAAATGCCACTACCGAAACCACGCGCCGCAACACCCGACCGTGCTCGACCTGGGCGCGGCGCACATCAACGCGGATTTCCAGTTCTTCAGCGGACTCGCCGCGCTGCGGGCGGACGATGTCCCGACCGCCGAGGAGCATTTCCGCAGTGCCGCCCGTTTTGGCGCCGAGATCAAGGAGGTGTTCAACAACATAGGCAGCGCGCTGGCGGAATACGGACATCCCGCACAAGCGGAGCCTTACTTCGAACAGGCGGCGGCGATCGACCGGCACTACGTGCTGCCGCGCTGGAACCTCTATCGCGTTGCAGCCGATCGGGGCGACTGGCCGCGCGCGCGGGAGCGGCTCGAGGATATCATCGCCTGCGACCCGGACGACTACCGCGCCCACGGCCAATTGGGATTCATGCTATACGAGCGCTTCCACGATGTGTCCGCGGCCCGTCGCGCCTGGCAGCGTTCCCTGGACCTCAATCCCCACCAACCGCAGATCGTCGAACGGCTCAACGCGTCAAAAACGCCGCGCCCGGGCTGATTCGCAGTGCCATATTTCGACGACATGTCGTCCGCTCAGCCAAATCCGATCGTGAATATTGCGCAGGCGCCATCGCGACAGGGGCTCCGGTGTTCACCTCCGCGCTAAACGTGTTACGCACGGTCCCATGGATTGTGGTACACTTGCTGCAGTAGCCGGAGAACATCGCGGGCCGGAAACAGACTGTCACTCAGTCTCCGCGAAATACCAGCAAGAGGACCAAGATCATGATCGCACCACGACTGCGCAAGGCGGCTGCGCCCACTGTCACCCTGTTGCTGCTCGTCGCAACGCTGCCGGCGCACGCCCAGCATGCCGTCGAACACGATTCGGCCACGTGCAGCGACGTGCCCATGCCGGAGATGCTCTCGCCGGCCACCGGCCAGCCACTCGCGCCGAAGGCGGAACCCAAGGCGTCTCCCGCCGAGCGGGGCACGCCGCCGCGCACCGCCGAACTGCTCATCGTGCTCGACGACACCTTCATCGCCGCCCACGGCGACGACGCCGCCACGGTTTCGGCAGGGATTTTCAACATCGCCAAGTCGCGCTACGACGCCACGCTCAGCGACCAGATTACGCTCGACCTCGCCGGCCAGCTCAGCTACGCCCACGGCCTGCCCGACGACGTCGTCGTGCACACCTGCGATATGCCCAATCCGGTCTGGGCCAACTTGCGTCCGCTTTCCGATCCGTGCTGCAGCACCAGCTCGCCGGTATTCGCGACCTGCCCCGACCAGGGCGACGACATCTACTGCCTGCAGGATCCCGCCGACGCGACGACGGTGACGCAGGCCGGGTGCTACCAGAACATCGGCGCCAACCTCATCTGGAGCACGTCGCCGCCGACCTTCGTGCGCTTCATCAACCTCGCGAGTTCGACGCCGATCTCGACCAGCGCGGACGACCTCGACTTCACCACCCTGCTCGACACGTTCAACCGCTGGGTGCGCATCAACCGGTCCTCACTGGAGAGCCTGCTCGGGCGCGCGTTCGACGCAGCCGCCCTCGTCACCCGGCGCGACTTCGTCGGCTCGACGATCGGGCTCGCGACGCGCGGCGGCATGTGCAGCGAGGTCGCGCCGTCGGTCGTCGTCCAGGACGTCGACGACCCCGAGCTCTGCGGCACCAAGCTCGCCCACGAGGTGGGGCACCTCCTGAACATGGGGCATGACGGCGTGGACAACGGCTGTGCCGCAACCGGATTCGTCATGGAAGTGACGTTCGTGCCGCCGGTGCCCCTGACGTTTTCATCCTGCAGCCGCAGCGAGATGATCGCCTGGCTGGGCACCGGCGCGGGCGCGTGCCTCGATAACACGCCGAGCGGACCCGCGTGGACCACACCGCGCTGCGGCGATGGCCGACTCGATAGTGGTGAGGACTGCGACGCCGGCTATGGTGAGTTCGCAGGTTCGTGCTGCGCGTCGGCAACGTGCGCCTTCGATACCGGCTGCGCCTGCGCCAACTACGATGCCTGCTGCTCGGGCGGCACGGTCCTCGGTGCGGGCACGCCCTGCCGGCCGAGCGCTGACAGCACCTGCGACTTCGCGGAAACCTGCGACGGCGTCAGCGGCGCGTGTCCGCGCGACCTCTACGCCAGTCCGGGAACCGCCTGCGTCAGCGCCGACGGCTACGACGGCGACTGCCTCGACGGCGCATGCGTGAGCGGCGACCAGACCTGTTTCGACGCTTTCGGCACCGAACAGTGCAGCTTCCTCTCCGTCACCTGCGGCGACCCGATCTGGTGCGTGACACCCGGCAACCCCAGCACCTGCTCCAACTCGACGGCGTATCTCACCCCGACCGGCCTCGAATGCGCAACCGGGCAGCAGTGCCTCGCCGATGCCTGTGTCAGCTCGACCGCGCTGAAGGACTACGCCTGGTATGCGGGCCCGTGGGGCACTTGCGTCGGCGGCATGCAGTCGCGCGTCGTCGTCTGCCAGGATGAAACCGGCGCCACAGCCGCCGACCTGTTCTGCACGGCGGCCAAGCCCGCCACCACGCAGGCCTGCGTGCCTGCGCCCAGCTACGCCTGGGAAACTGGCCCATGGAGCACCTGCGCTTCGGGCACGCAGTCACGCGCCGTCACCTGCGTCGATCAGAACACGAGTGCCACGGTGCCCGAGTCCAACTGCACGGAGACCAAGCCGGCCACCGTGCGCGCCTGCACCGAGCGTTCGCTGCTGGATTTTGCGGCGTTTCAGCGCTGCTGGGGCTCGGGCAGCGTGCCGCCGGAGTGCGCGGCATTCAATTACGACGGGGATTCCGACGTCGATGTCGCGGACCTGGAGAATTTCCTGACCGAGTTAGTCGGCCCGCTGTAGCGCCGGAAGATTGCGGACTTCGAACGGCTGTGCGGCGTGCTGCCGTCAGGTTGGCGGCGTTTACAGCCCCTCGATCGGTAGTTCCACGTAGACGGCGTCGTTGGCCCGGGCGCGGCACTCGACCTCGCACGCGATGAGTTCGCTGTTCTTGCCGGCGACCTCCTTCGCGTCGATCGCCAGCACGGGCTTGCCGCCCTCCAGCTTGAAGATGCCCTGGCCGTACTCCATCAGCACTGCGCAGGTCGTCTCGTCGCACTTGGCGTGGTCGATGTAGACCTTGCCGCCCGCGATGGGAAAACTGTATGCATCCTTCGGCGGGGTCGGCTTGTGCCAGCGCATCGGTTCAGCCGGGGCGCTGTGCTGCTCGACCAGCTCCTTGAAGCGCTGGGCGCAGAACGCCGGCGCGTCATCCTTGCGATAACCCTCGACGGGCGCGGGCAGATCGGCGCCGGCCCGCGCGAGGATGTCCACGGCGCGGTCCTCGCTGTTGCCGCCGAGCCGGATCACCGCGGGAATGTTCAGCCGCATCTCATGGAACGCCTTGGCCAGTCCGTACGCGCTGTGGAACTGCTCCTGGCTGGCCACGCCCGAACCGCTGCCGAAGTACCCGATGATGTTCGGCTGGTGGCAGATGATCACCGCCGCCCGGTAGACCTTCGCCGCGGACGGATTTCCGCTGGTGTCCGTGAAATTCGCGATCTTGAACCCCGCGTCGGTGATCGCGTCCATGCTCATCATTGAGCCGCCGCCGCCCGCACCGTGAAAACCGACGTAGCGCTCGTCCGGTCCGAATCCGGTCGCGAGCTGTGCGAAGTAGAACGTGCCGCGAAAGTCCTCGTCCTCCACCTTCTGGGCGATCCGCTCGAGCTTGGTCGGCGGGTGATCCATCTCGCGAGCGATGGTAATTCCCAACTCGGGATGGCGGCGCACCGCGTAGTCATCGATGGTGATGCGACAGTCGGCGGCGAGCACCTTGCCCTCCGCCGTCACGACGAGCGGATTGATCTCGGCGTTGCGGGCGTCGTACTTCGTGAAGACGTCGACGAGCCGCACCAGTGCAGCCCCCACGTCGCGCTGCACGGTCCCGGCGAGGCCGGCCTGCCGCGCGAGGTTGCGCGCGGCGTGGTCCGCGAGCCCGGTGGTCACGTCGATGTGCATGATGGCGACGCCCGCCTGCCCGCCCTTGGCCCGCTCCTCGATGCCGGTCCCCCCGGCTGTGCTGAAGAGCAGTACCGGCTGACGGGCCGCATCATCGATGATCACCGACGCGTAGTACTCCGCGTCGAGCTTCAGCTTCCGCTCGACGAGCACGCGTTCAACTGCAAAGGCCCCGACCTGCTTGCCGAGCAGGTCGCGTGCGGCGGCTGCAGCCTCCTCGGGCGTATCGGCGAACCGGATGCCGCCCATCGACGCCCGGTGGGTCGTCCAGGCCTGCATCTTCACCGCGACCGGCGTCCCGATCCGCTCGGCAATCGCCCGAGCCTCCTCGGGTGTCGCCGCGGGATCGCCCTCCGGAATCGGAATGCCAGCCTGCTTCAGAAGTGCCTTGCCTTGATACTCGTGCAGTCGCGCCACGGTGTGTTCCCCCGCGAAAGTACCGGGTTCGGGTGAATCTGGACGAATTGCCCAATCTATCGCTGGCGCTTCGGGCTGTCTATCGCCGACGACGGGTCAACCGAGCCCGTCTTCCGGTTGTCGGGCCGCCGCACCGCCGGTACACTTCCGCGCCGGCGCTGGCCGCGGGCCACAGCGTGAACCTTCTCCGAGACTAGCCCTGTTGCGATCGCATCCACCCATGAAGCACATGCCCCGGTCCCGGCCAACCATCCGCCGCGCGCGCCGTCCCCGCCCACTCGTTTCTTTCGCTGCCACCCTCTTCGTCCTCGGACTCGGCCTCACCGCCAGCGGGTGCGCGTCTGCACGCTGGACCTACAACTACCCCGACGCCGAACGCGCCGCCGCCGCCCAGGAGCGCGACCTGCTCATCTTCTACCGCGACCACCTCGACTTGAGCTCGGCGGACCTCGACGACATGCTCGAGTCGCCGGCCCTGGCCCCGGCGCTCAAGAACTACGTGCTCTGCTCCCTGGTCGCGGCCTACGCGCCCAACCGCCGCTACGTCGCGCAGTTTGGCGTCACCACGCCCCCGGCACTGATCGTCGTGCACCCCGACGGCACCTACCACGCGAAGACCGACTCGTTCACGCCCGAGGCGATCACGGCTTTCCTCGCGTCCGCCAAGGCGCCTGGGGCCAAGCCCACCCGGGACATCTCCGTGCCGCGTCCGACCGACTTCCTGTTACACGCCGAGGGCGTCTACGAGCGGGCGGTGGAGAAGGCCGACCGCCTGAACCGCGACCTGCTCATCGTCTACAAGTGGTGGCTGGACGACGAATCGACGAAGCTCCTCGCTCGTTTATCGCGCCCGGAAGTGGCGGTGCGCTGCGCCAACACGGTGACCTGCATCCTGGATTGGGATTACGTGCCCAATCGCAAGTACGTCGCCAAGTACGGCGTGACGCGCTACCCGGCGATCATCGTCGTGCATCGGGACGACACCGCCGACGTGCTCGAGGGCCCGGCGAGCGTCGAACGGATCATCGGGTTCCTCAGCCGCACCCTGCCGGGCACCACCCAGCCGGTGCCCGGGGCGCAGCTCAGCGCGGCGCGGCCCGGATGGCGCTGGTTCACCAACCTCGACCGGGCGCAGGCCCAGGCCGAGCGGAACGAGACCGGCCTGTTCATCTTCGTGCACGACCCCACCGACGCGACTTCGGCCCAGATGATGCAACTGCTGCAGTCGGGCGAGGCGGCGGATTACCTCGATAAGGCCGTCAAGTGCAGCCTCACCGACGATCCTGAAATCCGCAGCATGCTGAGCGTGTACGGCGTGGATGCGGTGCCCGCATTCATCGCGGTCCGCGACGATGGCAACTTCCGCAAGGCATCGGGCGCGATCACGCTCGACGACCTTCGCGACCTGGCGCAATTCCTGGAATAGGCGAGCAACGGTGTTGGCGGGACTGCTCGCTCAGCGTGCGCTCATCGGCGGCACGGGCCGCGGCGGCTCGCCGACGTATGCGCTCAGCGGGCGATAGAGCTTGTCCTCCTCGACCTGCTCGATCACGTGGGCGCACCAGCCCGCTACGCGGCTCGCGACGAACAGCGGCGTGTACAGGTCGACGGGCAGGTTCAGCAGGTGGTAGGTGAGCGCGCAGGGGAAATCCAGGTTGGGGTGGATGCCTTTCTCGGTGACCATCGGCGTCTTGATCGCGTCATAGATCGCCATCCACTTGGCCGCGCCGGCGGTTTCCGCGTGGCGGCGCAGCGCCGCCTCGAGGATCTCGGCCCGGTGATCGCCGTTGCGATAAACACGATGGCCGAAGCCCATCACCTTGTCCTTGCGTTCCAGCGCCCGCGTGATGAAAGCGGCTGCATCGTCCGGCGTGTGAAACTGCGCCAGCATCTCCATCGCCCGCTCGTTGGCGCCGCCATGCAACGGACCCTTGAGCGCCCCGATCGCGCCGACGATCGCGGAGACCAGGTCTGAGCGGGTCGAGGCGATGACGCGGGCGGTGAAGGTGGACGCGTTGAAGTCGTGTTCGGCGTAGAGGATCAACGACAGGTCGATCAACCGGGCCGCCTGCTCGTCCGGGGTCTCGCCGTGCAACTGGAAGAGCAGTTCCTCGGCGTGGGCGAGGCCTGGCTGGGGATCGAGCGGTTCGAGCCGGTTCACGAAGCGGTGGCGCGCCGCGATCAGCGACGCGATCGATGCGGTCAGCCAGATCGAGCGGCGGCGCAGGTCATCGGGCGTGTCACCATGCGTGGGATCGTAGTGCCCCAGCAGCGAGACCGTCGTGCGCAGCACGTCCATCAGGTCGGTGTCGGTGGGGATGGAGCGCAGCACGTCCACGACCGGCCGCGGCAGGCGGCGGAATTCCATCAGCGTGTCGCGCAGGAACGCGAGTTGCCGCCGCGTGGGGAGTTCCCCATAGACGAGCAGGTGCAGAACCTCCTCGAAGCAAACCGTCTCCGCCAGCTTGGCGATGTCGTACCCGCGGTAGCGCAGCCCCGCCTGTCCCACCGAGGAGATTCGCGTGGCGCCCGCGACCACGCCCGCCAGCCCCGGGCTGTATCCCAGTTCAGCCATGACCTTCCGCCTGTTGTCTGCCCGCCGCCGGCGCGGCGCCGCGCGTCATTTTGTCGGATCGTATCCCAGCAGATCATAGAGCGCGGCGCGCGTCTGCATGCGCGGCACGAGATTTTTCTGCGTGCCCGCGTCTTTCAGCTCCGTCAGGCCGTCCTCGACCGTCTTCATGACGAGACGCTGAAGCGTGACCGGGTAGATGATCATGCGGTAGCCCATCTGCGCGAACGCGTCCGCCGTCAGGTACGGCGTCTTGCCGAATTCGGTCATGTTGGCGAGCAGCAGGCCCCCGACCTCGCGGGCGAACCGGGCGAACTCGTCCGCGTCGGCCAGCGCCTCCGGGAAAATGCCGTCCGCGCCGGCGTCGAGGTAGCGGCGGGCGCGCGTGACCGCCGCATCGAAGCCGTCCACGCCGCGGGCGTCGGTGCGCGCGATGATGACGAAATCCGCGCTCGCCTTGGCGGCGGCTGCCGCCTCGATCTTGCGGCAGAATTCGTCCACCGGCACCAGCTTCTTGCCGTCGAGGTGCCCGCACCGCTTGGGAAACTCCTGATCCTCGAGATGGATGCCGCTGACCCCGACCGCCTCGAGCGTGCGCACGCAGTGCGCCGCGTTGTCCGCGCCGCCGTAGCCCGTGTCCGCGTCCATCAGGATCGGCAGGGCCGTGGACCGCGCGATCTTCTCGGCGTGGTCCCGCGCCTCCGTCAGCGTCATCAGGCCGATGTCCGGAACGCCGCCGACCGAGTTTGCCAGCACCGCCCCGGAGAGGTACAGCGCGTCGAAACCGGTGCGCTCGATCATCTTCGCCGACAGCGCGTTGAACGCCCCCGGCATCATCACCGGCCCCGCCGCGAGCAGTTCCCGCAGCCGCCGCGATCTTTGTGCAGTCGTGACATTCATCGTACGTCAGTTCTCCACCCGCGCCGCACACCGTTTGCGCGTCACGGTCTGCGCGCTCATTTCATCCGTGCCCGCGGCACTCGTTTGCCCTTTTCCCGCCGCGCACCGCAGCGACATGGCGCCGGGCTGCGGCGCTCAAAAGTGTACGTGATCGATGCGCTGTGAGTCCACTTGCGGGCCGTCTCTCGCTCCCCCCGCTGACGAGGGGCCAGGCGCCGTCAAGCCACCGGTTGATGAAGCGTGGTGTATCCGGTGTGCCTGCAACGCCACTGCGCAGGAGCATCTGATCGTGCCGATGGGGATTCACATCGCCTGTCGCGTCCAGGCGCACCCGCGCCTTCCTGACGCCGGCCGCTTCGGAGCGGCTGGGATTGTGTCCCCCTGATGTCTGGCTGGGGCGTCGCCGACGTGACGCGGCGCGCGGAGCGGCTGGGCCCGGTGTGGTCGCTACGCTGGTCCTAGTCTACCCCGCTGAGGCTGGTGGCCACCGGCGTGGGCGTCGCCGGGGCGGGTGCCCGGCATTCGCGTGCTCCGGCCAGCGTGGATCGAGGGCTTCAAGGGGCGTCCTGAGCACAACCCGGGGTGGGCCGTTGGTGTCGGTTTGTCCGGGGGTTGATCGGTTCCGCGTGGGGACCGTTGACAGGCCCGGGGGGTTGGGGCTTGACGCGGGTGGGGGGCTGACGTATCTCCCATGTTACCAGCGGATTAGGTGGCGGTTTGCGGGTGAACGAATCGGCACCTCACAGCCGATACGGGGCTGTGAAACGTTGTCTTTGATTTCCTTGCAGGGATGAGCCTTAGTAGTTACTGTGCCGCAATGTGAGAAGTTGTCACCAAGGTGCAGCCCGGGTTCCGGCGGCTGATTGGCGAGCTGCAACCCGACGCAAAGGCCTGCAGAGCAATCCCACCCGGTAGCGGTCCCTGCAACGGGGATCCCTACCCGACTGTCAGCGCTAGGAGAACATTCGTGCGAAGTAAAACCGCCAGGGCCAGGATGATGTGGACGGCGATCGCGTGCTTCGGTCTGCTCGCGTGCGCCGGCAGCTCGCTTGCCGACGAGGTTCAGGACCGCATCGATCGTGCGATTCTGCTCTTCGAGCAGGGCCAATACACGGCGGCGCAGGAGCTTCTGGTCAAGCTGGAACCGGACAACCTCAGCGACGATCAACGCGCCGTGCGCGACGAATACGTGGAGCGCACGCGGGTCGCGATCACGATGGTGGAAAAGGCGGAACTCGATTTCGAGCGTGCCGACAGCGCCCTCGAGCACGAGGATGTCGCCGCGGCCAAGGCGGCGCTCAAGGACGTGCTCGACAACGAGTACGCGACCGCGGCCCAGCGCTCCGACGCGCGGGCCCGGCTGAACGACCTCGACGTCGTCGCCGGCGGAGCGCAGAACAACCCGCCGAGCGAGCCCGCACCGATGGCGCCACCGCCGCCGCCGGCGACCGACAACGGCACGATGGCCCAGCCCGCCCCGACTGCGGGCCAGGAGGGGGCGAAGGCCACCGAGAACGGCCAGGCCGCTCAGCAGAATGGCCAAGCCACCCAGCCGAACGGCCAGGCGCCGGAGAACGGCGAGGTTTCGCGTCAGCAGGTCAACAACGAGCGGGCTCGTTCGTTGATCCAGGAAGGCTACCGGATGCTCGAATCGGGCCGCACGGCTGAGGCCGAGCGGCTCTTTCAGTCGGCACTCCAGGCGGTGCCGGGTCACCCCGAGGCGCTGGCTGGTCTGCACGAGGCTCAGCGGCACAGCGACGTGGAGGTGGGCAGCCAGTCGCTGATCGATCGCATGCAGCGTCGCCGGCAGATCGCGTGGGAGCGGACGGTCTTCCAGTACCGCGAGCTCGAGAAGGAAATCAAGAACGCCGTGCTCGACAAGCGGTTCGACCTCGCCAAGCAGGGTCTGCTGCGGGCCCGGCAGGTGCTCGAGGCCGGCAGCCAGTTCGCCGAGCCGCGGGTTCGCTACGAGAGCCTCATCAGCGAGTTGAACGCGCTCCAGCAGTACGTCGAGGAAGAGCAGCGCCGGGAGGAGGAGGCCAACGTCCGCGAGCAGCGCGAGCAGATCCTCCGGCAGGAGCGCGAGCGCCAGTTGCAGGTGGCGGAGACCCGCCGCCGGCAGGTCAACGCGCTGATGGACCAGGCGCTGCAGCTCAAGAAGGATCGCGATTTCAAGGGTGCCGTGGCGGTGCTCAACCAGGTGCTGGCGATCGACCCGCAGAACAACCGGGCGCAGTGGATGCGCGACGACCTGGAGGACGTGTACGAGCTGACGCGCGAGTACGCGGCGGTCAAGGAGAAGCGGCGGCAGCAGCAGGCAGTGCTGGTGGACGCCGAAGAGGCGAAGATTCCCTGGCACGAGCTGCTCAAGTATCCGGACAACTGGCTGGAGATCATTTCGAGCCCCGACCGCGTCGCGACCGGTCGCGAGCGGCTCTCGCCGGAGGACCGGCAACTGCAGGCGAAGCTGGACAAGAACATTCCCCTGGACATCGAGGATGTTGCGCTCGAGGAGGTCGTGGACGAGATGGCCCGCGACCAGGG
>Ga0116151_10000538_pt1 | contig 34731 bp, 31 predicted proteins | sample AD_UKC117_MetaG_FD_89893 | JGI IMG/M metagenome (GOLD analysis project Ga0116151, IMG submission 89893) | Active sludge microbial communities of municipal wastewater-treating anaerobic digesters from Hong Kong - AD_UKC117_MetaG | ecosystem: Engineered > Bioreactor > Anaerobic > Digestate... | reverse complement strand
GTGGACATCACGTTCAAAGAGCCGCTGGGCGTGGTCGGTGTGATCGTCCCGTGGAACTTTCCGATGCCCATTGCCGGGTGGGGCTTCGCCCCGGCCCTCGCCGCGGGCAACACGGTGGTGCTCAAACCGGCCGAACTCACTCCGCTCACGGCCATGCGGCTTGGCGAGCTGGCCCTCGAGGCCGGCATCCCACCCGGGGTGTTCACGGTCGTGACCGGTCAGGGGTCGGTCGTCGGCGAGCGACTGGTCACCCACCCGGACGTGCGCAAGATCGTGTTCACCGGGTCGACCGAGGTCGGCACCGCACTGATGGCCAAGTGCGCGCCGCAGGTCAAGCGGGTGACCCTGGAACTGGGTGGGAAGAGCGCGAACATCGTCTTCGCGGACGCCGACCTGGAGAAGGCCGCGGCCACCGCACCCTACGGGGTTTTCGACAACGCCGGCCAGGACTGCTGCGCGCGCTCCCGCATCCTCGTGCAGGCCAGCGTTTTCGACCGCTTCATGCAGTTGCTGGAACCGGCTGTCGCAGCGGTCCGCGTAGAGGACCCGGCACGTGACACCGCAGAGATGGGCCCGCTGATCTCAGCGGCGCATCGGGACTCGGTGCGCGCCTACGTCCCCGAGGACGCCCCTGTCGCCTTCCGCGGACACGCCCCTGAAGGGCCCGGATACTGGTTCGCCCCGACCGTCCTGGCGCCCGTGGCCCCCGGGACCCCCGCATTCACCGAGGAGATCTTCGGTCCGGTCGTGGCGGTGACGCCCTTCGAGGACGAGGCCGACGCGGTCCGGTTGGCGAACGCCACGGACTACGGCCTCTCGGGGTCCATCTGGACCCGGGATCTGGGGCGCGCGTTCCGCGTGGCGCGTGCCTACGAATCGGGGAACCTCTCGGTCAACTCACACTCCTCGGTGCGGTACTGGACACCCTTCGGGGGCTACAAGCGGTCAGGGCTCGGCCGGGAACTCGGTCCGGACGCCCTTGATGCCTTCACCGAGACCAAGAACGTGTTCATCGACACCGAGGAGTGAATCATGCTGCGACTGGCCGACCGGGTGGCTGTCATCACGGGTGCGGGCAGCGGCATCGGCCGCGCCACGGCGGAGCGCTTCGCACAGGAGGGCGCCCGCGTGGTGTGTTTCGACACGGACGCCGAGGCTGCGGGGGCGGTGGCAGCCGACGTCAATGGGCTCGCAGTGGTCGGTGACGTGACGGATGCCGACGACGTCGAGCGGGTGTTCAGGGAGGCACACGCCACGTTCGGAAGCGTGGACATCGCGTTCAACAATGCCGGCATCTCGCCACCCGACGACGACTCGATCCTGGAGACCGGACTCGACGCGTGGCGACGTGTGCAGGAGGTCAACCTCACGAGTGTGTACCTGTGCTGCAAGGCTGCGATCCCGTACATGCAGAGGCAGGGCAAGGGGTCGATCATCAACACCGCCTCGTTCGTGGCCACCATGGGTGCGGCCACATCTCAGATCTCGTACACCGCATCCAAGGGCGGGGTGCTCGCCATGTCACGCGAACTCGGCGTGCAGTTCGCTCGCGAGGGGATCCGGGTCAACGCCCTGTCCCCCGGGCCAGTGAACACACCACTGCTTGTGGAGTTGTTCGCCAAGGATCCCGAACGGGCGGCGCGGCGGTTGGTGCACATCCCGCTCGGCCGTTTCGCCGAGGCCTCCGAGATCGCCGCCGCCGTCGCGTTCCTGGCTTCCGACGACTCGTCCTTCATCACCGCGTCGAACTTCCTTGTGGACGGCGGGATCTCCGGGGCATACGTCACACCGCTGTAGGCGTACCCGGGGTTCTTCGTCGCCCACCGGTGGGACACGGCAAATTGCGTCCACGACCAGTACGTGGCCCGAAACGCAAACTGCCCAACCACACCCACGGCCCCGGCCGAAGCAGATTGCGTCGACGACCAGCACGTGGCCCGAAACGCAAACTGCCCAGCCACACCCACGGCCCCGACCGAGGCAAATTGCGTCCACGACCAGCACGTGGCCCGAAACGCAAACTGCCCAACCACACCCACGGCCCCGACCCCTCCCCGACCGAGGCAAATTGCGTCCACGACCAGTACGTGGCCCGAAACGCAAACCGCCCAGGCCACCCCGACGGCCCCGACCCCTCCCCGACCGAAGCAAATTGCGTCCACGACCAGCACGTGGCCCGAAACGCAAACTGCCCGGGCGACCCGTGGCTAGCCCGTGGCGGCGTCGATCAACGCCTGGAAGAGTCGTACGTCCCCACCGTGCTCCGGATGCCATTGAACACCGATCGTGAAATCGTCGTCACTGGCCTCGCAGACCTCGATCGTCCCGTCCTCGGCCCGGCCGGTGACGGTCAGGCGCCCCGGATCCGCGACGGCCTGGTGATGCGAGGAGTTGACCACCATCTCCGGTCCCAGCAAAGAAGCCGCCAGGGACCCAGGCGTGAACGTGGCCCCATGCTCTGTGAACGTTCCCCTCTGAAAACGGTGGGACACGTCGGTGACGTCGGGAAGGTGCTGGGTGAGATACCCGCCCTCGGCCACCGCCATGACCTGCAGTCCCCGGCAGATGCCCAGGATCGGCACTGCCGCCTCCCGGGCATAGCGGTAGATGGACACCTCGAACTCGTCGCGCAGATGCCGAGGTGTGTCGTTCTGCGGGTGCGGCTCCTGGCCGTACATGGTGGCCGAGATGTCAGGACCGCCGGTGAGGATCAACCCATCGATCCGTGCCACGAGCTGACCGGCCGCATCCTCCTGGGGCGGCAGCAGCACCGGGATCCCACCGGACCGAGTCACCGCCTCGGGGTACCACGTGTGCAGCAGCGTGGCGTCGGTGTGCCATGCCGCCCACTGGGCGGGTTCGGTGTAGGCCGTCAATCCGATCACGGGGCGCATGCACTTATTGTCGCGCGCATGTCGCGTCAACCCACCGTGGTAGCCTGCTCATGTGTTGCGCGGGCTGCTGCTTAGCCGCCGCGGCGAGGCCTGATCACCGGCCCCCTCGTCGCGGAGCCTCGACGCGCCGGTTGCCCCGCCCAGACCGCAACCAGGAGCCACGATGAACGAACAACAGCCCTCCCCGATGGCGTTCCAGCGCTACAAACCCTTCGTCCCCTTCGACATGCCCGACCGCACATGGCCGAACGCGGTCATCACACAGGCCCCGCGCTGGTGTGCGGTCGATCTGCGCGACGGCAACCAGGCCCTCATCGACCCGATGAGCCCGGCACGCAAACTGCGGATGTTCGAGCTGCTCGTGCGCATGGGGTACAAAGAGATCGAGGTCGGTTTCCCGTCGGCGTCCCAGACCGACTTCGATTTCGTCCGCCAACTGATCGAGGAGGACAGGATCCCCGACGACGTGGTGATCCAGGTCCTGACCCAGGCCCGCGACCACCTGATCGAGCGGACGTACGAGTCGATCCGCGGGGCCAAACAGGCCATCGTCCACTTGTACAACTCGACGTCCACACTGCAGCGCCGCGTGGTCTTCGGGCTCGATCGTGATGGGATCAAGGACATCGCTGTACACGGCGCAGAACTGTGTCTGAAGTACGCCGACACCGTGCCGGAGACGGATGTGTTCTTCGAGTACTCCCCCGAGTCCTACACCGGGACCGAACTCGACTTCGCCGTCGAGGTGTGCGACGCGGTCAACGAGGTCTGGCAGCCGACCCCGGACCGCAAAGTCATCATCAACCTCCCGGCGACGGTCGAGATGGCGACCCCGAACGTCTACGCCGACTCGATCGAGTGGATGAGCCGCAACTTGGCGCACCGCGATTCGATCGTGCTGAGCCTGCACCCGCACAACGACCGGGGTACCGCCGTGGCCGCCGCGGAACTGGGCTACATGGCCGGCGCGGACAGGATCGAGGGCTGCCTTTTCGGCAACGGTGAGCGAACCGGCAACGTGTGCCTGGTGACCCTCGGGATGAACCTGTTCAGCCAGGGCATCGACCCACAGATCGACTTCCGCAACATCGATGACATCCGTCGTACCGTCGAGTACTGCAACCAACTGCCGGTCCATGAGCGGCATCCCTACGGCGGGGACCTCGTGTTCACCGCCTTCTCCGGGTCGCATCAGGACGCGATCAACAAGGGACTCAAGGCACTCGACGCGGTGGCCGCCGAGGAGGGAGTGGACGTCCGGGACGTCGCATGGGAGGTCCCCTATCTGCCGATCGACCCGCAGGACGTGGGCCGCACCTACGAAGCGGTGATCCGCGTGAACTCCCAGTCGGGCAAGGGCGGGGTCGCGTACATCATGCGCACCGAGCACAAGCTCGAACTGCCCCGCCGGCTGCAGATCGAGTTCTCCGCCGTGATCCAGCACCACACCGAGGACGAGGGCGGTGAGGTGACCGGCATGCAGATGTGGGACATCTTCACCGACGAGTACCTGCCGAACCCGCAGAAGCCCTGGGGCCGGTTCGCTCTGGTCAAGCACGAACTCGTCAGCGAGGTCGACGGTGACACCGTCGTGCGCGCCACGATCCTCGACCATGGTGAACCCGTCGAGGTGACCGGCCACGGCAACGGGCCGATCGCCGCGTTCTGCGAGGCGTTGCACGATCACGCAGATGTCCGCGTCCTGGACTACCACGAGCACGCACTGGCCTCGGGCGGGGACGCGAAGGCCGCCGCGTATCTCGAATGTGCCGTGGACGGCCGCGTTCTGTGGGGGGTCGGGATCCATTCCTCGATCGTCACCGCATCCATGAAGGCGGTCGTGAGCGCGATGAACCGGGCACACCGCGGCTGATTCGGAGTCCTCCCGGCAGGTCCTGGGCGGCGATGTCGCAGCGACGGCGTACCGTGGAGAGGTGAAGCGGGCTTGCGTCGTGGTGGCCGTCGTGCTGGCGCTGGGGATCACCCCAGCCGCCGCCGACGATGCCGTCCCCACGCCCGCAGAACCTCCTCGGGCACAGGAATGGCAGGAACCGGCGCCCTCGGTGATGACTTCTCCCCAGACCCTCATCGAGGAGTCCGGTGACGCCGGGGCCATGACCGTGGTCTACGCGGTCCAGGACGGCGACGGCCTGCGCATCGAGACCGAGTCGGTGCGCTCCGAAGATGCCGCTGCCGACGTCATCGCCGATGTGCAGGACGAGCCCGACGTACTCGCAGTCGAGGTGGACGCACCCCGGCAGTTGACCGGACTGCCGCTGGCACCGCCACTGAGCGCCGACCCCGGGCGTACCGAACAATGGGGTCTCGACGACCTCACAGCCGAGACCGCCTGGACGTCGGCCACCGGCGCAGGGGTGACGGTTGCGGTGATCGACTCCGGCGTCTCCCAGCACCCGGATCTCGGCGGCGCCTTCGTCAAGGGCACGGACCTCGTCGACGGGACCAACGGCCGCGTGGACCTGAACGGACACGGGACCCATGTGGCGGGGATCATCGCCATGACACCCAACAACAACATCGGAGGGGCGGGGCTGGCACCGGACGTCGCGATCATGCCGGTGGTGGTCGCCGACGCCTCCGGCTCGGTGCGCGCGTCCGATTCCGCCAGAGGCATCGTCTGGGCGGTCGATCACGGCGCGGACATCCTCAACATGAGCTACTCCGGATCGGCGAGTTCGGTCGAGCAGAAGGCGATCCAGTACGCACAGTCCAAAGGTGTGATCACCGTCGCCGCGGTGGGCAACGCCTACCTGGATTCAGGCGGCTCCGTCTACAACCCCGTGCAGTACCCGGCTGCCTTCCCCGGGGTCTTGGGCGTCGGCGCCGTCACTAGGACGGGGCAGCGTTCCGCCTTCTCCGAGGTCGGCAAGCAGGTCGACATCGTGGCACCTGGCGGAAGTGGTGTCTTCGACTCCTCGAAAGGCATCTACAGCACCTTCACCGGGTCGTCCTACGTGCGCATGCCCGGCACGTCGATGGCCGCCCCCTTCGTGACCGCTGCGGCCGCCCTGGCCGTCTCCCGCGAACGGGCGTTGGGCATCGACGTCGACACCGAGGACCTCTTGCTGGGCACCGCGACGGACCTCGGCGCGCAGGGTCGCGACGATGAGTTCGGGTTCGGGCGCGTGAACCCTGTGGCAGCACTGGACACGGTGGCTGCGCTGGCCGCCACGGGTGGACAGATCCCGGCCGTGACCCCCTCCGAGGTGACCACACGGATCGTCCGGAGGATCCGTGTGGACGTGCGCGAGGGATACCTGCGCTACCGCATCCCCGCGAAGGGTCGGTTCATCGTCGCCTGGGAGCAGTTCAAGAAACGGAAGTGGTCGGACCCGGTCAAGTTCAGCGGCAAGCACAAGGGGCGCAAGTGGTACAACGTGCGCACCTCGACACCGGGGATGAAGGTGCGGATCCTGGCGATCCGGTCCGGCTCGGGCAAGACCGCCCCGATCTGGATCTCGCCGACCTTCCGCACGCGGGCGCGCTGAACGCTCCGGGCCGATAGCCTCGCCTCATGGACACCTTCGACGGTCGCGGACTCGCCCTGGGAATCGCCGCCGGAGTGGCGATCGGCCTGGTGGTGTGGGCATTCACCGACAGCGCGCTGTGGATCGGGCTGCTCGCCGCCATCGGCGCCGTGATCGGGATGAATGCCGGATTCGGCAAGTCCGGGGACTAGCGTTGGCGCGACCTGTGCACCCGGCGCAGGATGACGGTATGACCACAGTCTTCATCACCGGCTCCACCGATGGGATCGGCCGCCGTACGGCCGAACTGCTGCGCGCCCGCGGGTGCGACGTCATCGTCCACGGACGGGACCCGGCGAAGGTGGATGCCGTGCGCAGCGACGTGGGCGCTGTCGCCGGACTGGTGGCGGACTTGGGCGATCTGCATCAGGTCGAACAACTCGCGGACCAGGCTGCCGAACTGCAGCCCGACGTCCTGATCAACAACGCGGGGGTCTACGCCCGCGAACGCATCGACATGCCTTCCGGGGAGGCGAACTGGGTCGTCAACCATCTTGCGGCGAGCCTGCTGACCGATGCCCTGATCCCCGAGATGAAGCCCGGAGGCCGGGTCGTCTACGTATCATCCATCGCGCACGGCAGGGCGCAGCTCGATCTGGATGATCCGGAGTTCGAGCGCCGTCCTTACGATCACTACGCCGCCTACGCGCAGAGCAAACTGGCCAACCTCCTCATGGCGCGCGAAACGGCCCGACGACTCGGACCGGTCGCGGACGTCACGGTCAATGCCCTGCACCCCGGTGTGGTCGGCACAAAACTGCTGACGGAGGGCTTCCAGGTGCCCGGCCGCGACGACCTCGACGCCGGCAGCGCGACGTCTGTGTATCTCACACTCGACGCCGACGGCACGACGGGGCAGTATTTCGTCCGCTCGAAGCCAGCCTCACCTCAGGGACTCGGTCGAGACGATGCATTGGCCGCAGCGCTCTACGATCAGACCCTCGCCGCCATCGAAGAGCGCACCGCTCAGTGAGCGAACGACGTCCCGTGGTCGGGGTCGTGCGGCATGGGACCGTCGAGATTCTCGAAGAACTCGGTCGCGTGCTCCAGGTCTGCGAGGAGCAGGTCGGCCAGATCCCGACCGAAACCGTTGCGCACCACGATCCGTAGACCTGCGACATCCGTGAGGTTGTCGGGCAGGGTGTAGGCCGGCACCTGCCAGCCGCGCTCCCGTAGTTTCGCCGAGACGTCGAAGACCGAGTAATTAGTGCGGTCGCCCTTCAGACGGAAGAAGAAGACGGGGAGTTCCGAGCCGTCACTGAGCAGTTCGTACGGTCCCATCTCTGCGATCGCCGATGACAGGTACATCGCCGTGTCGCGACATGCCTGCTGGATCTGGCGGTACCCCTCGAAGCCGAGCCGGACGAAGCGGTAGTACTGCAGGATCACCTGGCTGCCAGGACGGGAGAAGTTGAGCGTGAACGTGGGCATGTCACCACCGAGGTAGTTCACGTGGAAGACGAGGTCATCCGGCACACACTCGTGGGTGCGCCACACGACCCAGCCGACCCCGGGGTAGACCAGCCCGTACTTGTGTCCCGAGGCGTTGATGGAGTGCACTCGCGACACGCGGAAATCCCACTCGAGATCCGGGTCGATGAATGGTGCGACGAAGCCCCCCGATGCGCCGTCCACGTGCACCGGGATGTCCCAGCCTTTGTCGGCCTGCACCGCGTCGAGCGCCGCAGCAATGTCCTTGACGGGTTCGTAGGAGCCGTCGAAGGTGGATCCCAATATGGCGACCACCCCGATGGTGTTCTCATCGACGAGTTTCACGGCCTCGTCCGCCGTGAGGTGCAGGCGGCCTTCGGCGAGCGGCGCATACCGGGGTTCGACATCCCAGTAGCGGCAGAACTTCTCCCACACCACCTGCACGTTCTGGCCCATGACGAGATTGGGCTTGTCGAAGGGTTTGCCCGCGTCCTTCTGCTTCTGCTGCCACCGGCGTTTGAGCGCAAGGCCCGCCAGCATCACCGCCTCGCTCGAGCCGATCGTGGATGTGCCGATCGCCGTGTCACCGTCCGGGGAGTTCCACAGGTTCGCGATGATGCTCACGCAGCGAGCCTCCATCGCGGCGGTCTGTGGGTACTCGTCCTTGTCGATCATGTTCTTGTCGTAGGTCTCGGCGAACAACTGATCGGCCTGCGAATCCATGAGCGTCGTGACGAACGTGGCGAGGTTCTGCCGGGCATTGCCGTCGAGCATCAACTCGTCATGTATCAACTGGAAGGCGACTTCGGGTGTGCGGCCATCCTGCTCCAGTTTGTGGGCGACGATGGCTGTCTCCTCGCCGTAGCGGGCGAACAGCGGTGACAGATACAGACGTTCGATCTGCTCGAGGTCTTCGCGGTGCAGCATGACAACTCCCATTGGTTCGGCGCTGCCAAGCCTAGTGAGCGTCGACGACGCGAAGCACCCCCTCAGCGGGGGAACGCATCGGAGCGCGGCCCCCGCGACGGTGAGTGTTGCGCGGTTACGGGTTCACGGGTCAGAAACCGGTAACCGCGCAGCAGTCAACGGCTGAGCCGCACCGAGGGCGTCGCGTGTGCGACATCCACAACCCGCAGGTGACTTCGGAGATCAGACCAGGTCGATCGCCGCACCGGACTCCGCGCCGATGCGAGCCGCGATGGCGTCCACGGTCGGCTGATCCACCGCGCTGTCCACGGTCAATGCGATCAGCGCCAGACCACCGGCGGCGTCCCGGCCGACCTGCATGTTCGCGATGTTGATGCCCGCGTCACCGAGGACCTGGCCGACGACGCCCACGACGCCCGGCTTGTCCTCGTAGCGGAAGACCAGCATGTGCTCGCTGATCGGCAGGTCCAGGTCGAGGGAGTCGACCTCCACGAGTTTGGCGCTGTCGCGGATACCGAACACCGTGCCGGCCACGACCAACGACTGTCCGTCGGCGCACGCCATGCGCACCCGCACGAGCGAACGGTGGTCCGGAGAGTCGCCCTCCGTGACCAGCGTAGTCACCACCCCGCGGTCGCGGGCGAGGATCGGGGCGTTCACATAGGACACGGGGTCGTCGACAAGCACGGAGAACATGCCCTTGAGCGTGGACAGTTCGAGAACACCGACATCCATCGCGCTGATGTCCCCGAGCGCCTCAACCGTCACCTGAGCCACCGCGGATGGAGCCATGGACGTGGCGATGCGGCCGAGGTGTTCGGCGAGTTCGATGAACGGGCGCACCTCTTCAGCGATCACACCACCCTTGACGTTCACCGCGTCGGGAACCAGTTCGCCGGCCAGCGCCTGCCGTACCGACTTGGCCACAGCGATGCCGGCCTTCTCCTGCGCCTCGTCCGTACTCGCACCCAGGTGTGGGGTGGCCACGACATTGTCCAGCGTGAACAGCGGGGAGTCGGTGCACGGTTCCTTGGCATAGACATCCAGGCCCGCGCCTGCGACCCGGCCCTCGGCCAATGCGTCGTAGAGCGCCTGCTCATCCACGATGCCGCCGCGCGCCGCGTTGATGATGTGCACGCTCGGCTTGACCAGTTTGAGAGCACCGGCGTCGATCAGCCCCACTGTCTCCTTGGTCTTGGGGAGGTGGACTGTGATGAAGTCGGACTGCGCGAGCAACTCATCGAGGGGCAGCAACTTCACGCCGAGTTGGGCCGCACGGGCCGGCTGGACGAAGGGGTCGTACGCCACGAGGCGGACTCCGAAGGCGCTCAATCGCTGCGCGACCAGCAGGCCGATGCGTCCCAGGCCGACCACACCCACCGTCTTGTCCGCCAACTCCACGCCGCTGTACTTGGAGCGCTTCCACTCCCCCTGCTGCAGAGCCGAGTGGGCCGGGGAGATGTTGCGCGCGCTGGCCAGCAGCAGGGCCACCGCCAACTCCGCCGCACTGACGATGTTCGAGGTCGGTGCGTTGACGACCATGACACCGGCCTGTGTCGCCGCATCCACATCGACGTTGTCCAACCCCACGCCCGCACGGGCGACCACCTTGAGGTTCTTGGCCGCGGCGAGGGCCTCGGCGTCGATCTGCGTGGCGGAGCGCACCAGGATCGCGTCCACATCCCCGATGTCGCGCAGGAGGGCCGTCCGATCCGCACCGTCGGTGTGCCGGATCTCGAAGTCGGGGCCGAGAGCGTCGATCGTGGCGGGTGACAGTTCTTCGGCGATCAAGACGATGGGTTTGCTCACCTCTTGATGGTACGAAGACCGTCAGCCGAGGTAGTCCGCGGCCACCGCTTCAGCTCTGGCGGCGTACCCACCACCGAACATGCGAGCGTGCACCAGCAGCGGCCACAGTTGGTGCAGTCCAACCCGGGCCTGCCAGCCAGGCGCGAGTGGGAACACCTCCTGGTACGCGGCAAGAAGGTGGTCGAGGTGCACTGTGCCGAACAGCGCCAGCATCGCCAGATCGGTCTCCCGGTGTCCCACATGACAGGCGGGGTCGATCACACGCGGCTGCTCGGACCAGAGGATGTTCCCCGACCACAGGTCACCGTGGATCAGACTGGCGGGCTCACGCGGTCCGGCCCATTCAGGTTCTCCCAGCAGGGCGTCCGCCAGCGCCGTGCAGTTGGGCAGCGCCTCATCGACCAGGGGCCGCAAGCGCAACTCGGCGTACATCGGCGCCCACGAGTCGAAGGTGCCCACCGGCATGTCCAGCCGTCCGATCCGGCCCTGCGCCGGGCCGTCTCCGAAGTCACCGGCCGGGGTGGCGTGCAGTTGCGCCAGCATCCGGCCCAGCATCTCGGCGGCCGCGGGGCCAGCGGAGGTTTGCTCCACCCACTCCAGGACCAGCCAGTCCTCGTCGGCGTGCACCACCTCGGGCACCAAACCTGGGACCGCCGCTCCGATGCGGCGCAGTCCGTCGGCCTCGACGGGCAGCAGGTACGGATCCGGGAATCGCGGGGTCTTCGCGAAGTACATCTCCTCCCCGGTCACGACGCGGAAGGCGCGGCAGATGTCCCCTCCGGCGATGGGGTGCAGGACGTGACCCCCGAGCACATCGTCCAGCACGTCAGCGACGGGCGAGCCGAGCGGCGATCGGATCAACCGCCAACTGCAGCAGCAGGAACCAGGTCGCACCTTGTGGCATGAGCAAGGCGATCACGAACACGATCAGGAAGACGCCAGTGATCAACAGGGACCGGTACCAGCCCTCTCGTCCAGCCTGCGAGTCGACGACCTCCGGGTCCATGATCCCGGGAGCCCGCCGGGCGTGCCACAGCATGAGCGTCATGAGAAGGCTGATCAGCGCCATCCAGCCGACGTAGAACCCCACCACCTGCGAGGTCGAGTCGTTCTCCGTGACGATGTTCGTCGGTAGCGGCATCAGCGCGATGGCGAACAACCACGCGAAGTCCAGCCACATCAGGGGCCTGTCGACGATGTTGATCGAGTCGAAGAGCCGATGATGACCGAACCAGAACAGCGCGATGATGACCCAGCTCAGCGTCAACCCACCGAACTTCGCAGCGTTCTCCGTGAACAGCGTCGTGACCTTGCCGTCTGCCGGCATCTCCAAGTCCGCCAACGGCAGCAACAGGATGGTGATCGCGATCGCGACCACCGCATCGCTGAAGGCGATGATGCGGTCGGAGCCGTGGCGCTCGGGCGCGATGATCATCGAGCGGCGGTGCCCTCGGTGTAGTCGTCGTCAGTGGCCACCCACGCCATCAGTTGGCGCAGTTCCCGGCCGACCTCTTCGATCTGGTGCTGCTCGGCCTCGGCGCGCATCGCCGCGAATTCCGGCGCTCCTGCGTCCTGGTCGTCGATGAAGCGCTGCGCGAAGGCACCGGACTGGATGTCCGCCAGAACACCCTTCATGTTCTCCTTCACCTGCGCATCGATCACACGCGGTCCGGACACGTAGTCGCCGTACTCGGCGGTGTCGGAGACACTCCAGCGCTGCTTGGCGATGCCGCCCTCGTACATCAGGTCCACGATGAGCTTCAGTTCGTGCAGGCACTCGAAGTAGGCGACCTCCGGCTGGTAGCCGGCCTCGACCAGCGTTTCGAACCCGGCCTGCACCAGCGCCGACGCACCTCCGCACAGCACCGCCTGCTCGCCGAACAGGTCGGTCTCAGTCTCCTCGGTGAACGTGGAGCGGATACCGCCGGCACGCAGCGAACCCATCGCGCGGGCGTACGACAGCGCCAGCGGCCAGGCGTTCCCAGTGGCGTCCTGCTCGACGGCCACGATGCACGGCACGCCGCGCCCCGACGTGTATTCACGGCGCACGAGATGCCCCGGGCCCTTCGGGGCCACCATGCAGACGTCGACGTCGGCCGGCGGCTGGATGTAGCCGAACCGGATGTTGAAGCCGTGGGCGAAGAACAGCGCATCCCCGGCCTTGAGGTTGTCAGCGATGGCCTCCGCGTACAGACCGCGCTGTGCGGGGTCCGGCACGAGCACCATGATCAGGTCGGCCTCCGCACACGCCGTGGCGGGATCCACGACGCGCAGACCCTCGGCCTCGGCCTTGGCCCGCGACTTCGAGCCCTCGGCCAGGCCCACCCGTACATCGACACCGGAGTCGCGCAGGTTCAGAGCGTGGGCGTGACCCTGCGAGCCATAGCCCAGAATCGCCACCTTTCGGCCCTGGATGATCGACAGGTCGGCATCGTCTTCGTAGAACAGTTCAGCCACTTCTTCTCCTTGTACGGGTGGATCGTGCACAGTCTCTCAGGTGTGCGGGCAACGGTGTCACGGGGCCACCGACACCGCGAGGAAGGCGGCGAACACCGCGAGGTGGACACCGGCCTGCTGCAGCGTCGCGCGCCCGGGCACCACGGTCAACGCGGATACGAACAGGGCGAGGGCGAGCAGGACGATCTGGACCGGACCGAGCCCGAGTTGCAGTTGCGTCGGCAACCAGATCTGGGCGATCGCGATCGTGGGGATCGTCAGGCCGATGCTGGCCATGGCCGAACCGAACGCCAGGTTCAGACTTGTCTGCACCCGCCCGATGCGTGCGGCCCGGATCGCGGCGATCCCCTCCGGCAGCAACACGACCAGGGCGATGATGACACCGACGAAGGCAAGCGGCAGTCCGGCGGACAGCACTGCCCGCTCGATCGTCGGTGACAGGGTCTTCGCCAGGCCCACGACGGCGATCAGGGACACCAGCAGCAACACGAGGCTGACCACAGCGGTGCCGGTGCTCGGCGGGGCCGTGTGTTCGTCCTCGCTGTCCATGCCCGGGTTGAGGAAGTAGTCGCGGTGGCGGATCGTCTGTACGAAGACGAACAGCAGGTACAGCGCCAGCGAGGCCACGGCGGCGAACGCCAATTGGCCGGCGGTGAAGGTGGGTCCCGGGGTACTGGTGGTGAACGAGGGCAGCACCAGTGTCAGGACGGCCAGCGCCCCGATCGTCGCGAGCGCGGCGCCGGCACCCTCGGAGTTGAACTTCACGATCGGGCGCCGCATCGTCGCGGACAACAGGGAGACGCCGACGATGCCGGCCGTGGTGATCATAAGGGCACTGAAAACCGTGTCCCGGGCCAACGTCTCAGCCTTGGCCCCGCCACTGGTCATCAACGAGACGATCATCGCCACCTCGATCACCGTCACCGCCACCGCCAGGACCAGCGACCCGAACGGCTCACCAACCCGGTGGGCGACCACCTCGGCATGGTGCACAGCGGCCAACACCGCTGCCACCAGGACCAACCCGACGATCGCCGCGAGCGGACCGGAGAGGTCCCGGCCCCACACGAAGATCAGCGCGACCGCGCCGACCGGGGGCACGATCCGGGCAGCGATACCCACTAGGCGCTGCGGTCGACCGAACGCAGGTTCCGGTCGGAGATCGACTTGCCGCCGCGACCCACGGCCACCATTCCCGACTGCACGAGTTCCTTGATGCCGTAGGGCTCCAGAACGCGCAGAAGAGCCTCGAGCTTGTCGCGGCTGCCGGTGGCTTCGATGGTGAGCGTCTCGGGAGCCACATCGACGACCTTCGCGCGGAACAGGGTCACGACCTCCAGCACGTTGCTGCGCATGGCGTCGTTGGCCTTGACCTTGACCAGCACGAGTTCCCGCTGGACCGACTGATCGTCGAGTTCCACGATCTTCAGGACGTTGATGAGCTTGTTGAGTTGCTTGGTCACCTGTTCCAGGGGAAGCCGGTCAACGCTGACCACGATGGTCATCCGGCTGACTTCGGGGTTCTCGGTGGGCCCCACGGCCAGCGAGTCGATGTTGAACCCGCGACGGCTGAAGAGCCCCGCGATCCGGGCGAGCACGCCCGGCTTGTTCTCCACGAGAACGGACAATGTGTGCCGGCTCATCAGTCCTCCCGGTCCCATGCCGGCGCGAGGTCGCGCGCGGTCGTGATGAGGTCGTTGCTGGTGCCGGCCGGAACCATCGGCCACACCATGGCGTCGCGGTGGACCTGGAAGTCGATGACCACAGGCGCGTCGTTGAGCGACATCGCCTTCTCGATCACCGCGTCCACCTGTTCACGACTGTCGGCGCGCAGGCCGTAGCATCCGTACGCCTCCGCCAGCTTGACGAAGTCGGGGAACTGATGGGACTGCAGGTCCGTGTTCGAATAGCGCTGGTTGTAGAACAGCGTCTGCCACTGCCTGACCATGCCGAGGCTGGAGTTGTTGATCAGCGCGACCTTGATCGGGATGTTGTTGATCGCACAGGTCGCGAGTTCCTGGTTGGTCATCTGGAAGCAGCCATCGCCGTCGATCGCCCACACCACCTTGTCAGGTGCGCCGACCTTCGCCCCCATCGCCGCCGGGACGGAGTAGCCCATCGTGCCCAGGCCACCGGAGTTCAGCCAGTGCCCCGGCTTCTCGTAATCGATGAACTGCGAGGCCCACATCTGGTGCTGACCCACACCCGCGACGTAGATGGCATCCGGACCCGCGATCTGGCCGAGCCGCTCGATGACGAACTGCGGCTCGAGGGCATCCGGGTGCTCCTCATAGCCCCGCGGGAAGCGTTCCTTCCAGCCGTTGAGCGTCTGCCACCAGTCCTCGATCTCGATGTCGTCCTTGCGCGACCGCAGCGCGTCGATCAGGCCGATGATGGTCCCGCGCGCATCACCGACGATCGGCACGTCGGCGTGGCGGTTCTTGCCGATCTCGGCGGGGTCGATGTCGGCATGGATGACCTTGGCGTCCGGTGCGAACGAGTCGAGCTTGCCGGTCACCCGGTCGTCGAAGCGGGTGCCCAGGGCGATGAGCAGATCCGCCTTCTGCAGGGCACCGACCGCAGGGACCGTGCCGTGCATGCCAGGCATGCCCAGGTTCTGAGGGTGGCTGTCCGGGAAGGCGCCGCGGGCCATCAGCGTGGTGACCACGGGGATACCGGTCATCTCCGCGAGCTCGAGCAGTTCCGGCGCGGCACCGGAACGGACGATTCCGCCGCCCACATAGAGCACCGGACGCTTCGACTTCGCGATGAGTTTGGCGGCCTCCTTGATCTGCTTGCCGTGTGGACTGGTGGTCGGCCGGTAGCCGGGCAGATCCACCTCATCGGGCCACTCGAAGGTTGTTTGGGCGGCCAGGGCGTCCTTGCTGATGTCCACAAGGACCGGCCCCGGCCGCCCAGTGCCTGCCAGGTGGAACGCCTCGGCGATCACGCGCGGGATCTCCGCGGGATCGGTGACGAGGTAGTTGTGCTTGACGATCGGCATTGTGATACCGGAGATGTCAGCTTCCTGGAAGGCGTCTGTGCCGATCGCGGCACTCGGCACCTGGCCGGTGATCGCGACGATCGGGACCGAGTCCATATAGGCATCGGCGATAGGTGTGACGAGGTTCGTGGCGCCCGGGCCGGAGGTGGCCATGCAGACGCCGACCTTGCCGGAGGTCTGCGCGTAGCCCTCCGCGGCATGGCCTGCGGCCTGCTCGTGGCGGACGAGGATGTGGCGCACCTGCTCGGAGTCCATCAACGGGTCGTAGGCGGGCAGGATGGCCCCGCCCGGGATGCCGAATACCGTGTCGACGCCAGCATGCTCCAGTGACTTGATCAAGCTGGCGGCGCCGGTCATGTGCTCGGCCATGGTCATCCTTCCTGCAATGAAAAACCCCCCGACCCGAGTGGGTTGCGGAGGGTGCGCGCCTGTGCCGTATGGCTCAGACGCGCTCGTTTACGAGAATCAGGTGCTGCACACGGTCAGACTAACCTGCCGCAGTCGACGTGCCAACTCGGGGGTGGCCGATGGACCGACGCCGCCGGGGCAGATTGCGCAGACGACCACCTGGTGGTCAGGTACGCAATCTGCTCCCCCCACACGGCCCGGCTCGCCACCCACCGCCCGGGCCTTGCCGCCCAGGCAGATTGCGCAGACGACCACCTGGTGGTCAGGTACGCAATCTGCTCCAAACCAGGCTCGCCCCACTCATCCACAGATCTGCAGCGGACCTCCCGCGTGAGCGGCAAGACGGTGAGAGTCGATCTGTGCCCAAACTGTCCGAGGCCAGCCGTAAGGTACTGGCTGCACAACTCGATGTGGTGGCCGATTGGCAGTTGACCCCACGGGAGGTTCGCGCCGCCAGACGCGCAGTCGCGTCCGAACACTGGCAACGCCTCTCCAACCACGTGTTCCTCGCGTCGCAGGCAGCCCCGTCGGAAATGCAGTACCTGTGGGCGGCCCTCCTGCACGGCGGGCGCGGTGCGCAGATCGGCGGACGTAACGCACTGGTCCTTCATGGGTGGCGGGAGTCGATCAAGCCTCCCTTCGACATACACCTGGCGGCCGGTCGCTCACGACGCAAGAACCCTTCCTGGGTGCGCATTCATCACGGCTGCGACCCCACGGCGCCTGCCGGCTCACCAACCCGCACCAACGCCAATCGCGCCGCCATCGACGCCGCTCAGTGGGCACGCAGCGATCGCGAGGCAATGTTCATCCTCGTCTCAGCCCTGCAGCAGCGGCTTGTCTCGGCAACACGCCTGGTGGAGAGCCTGGCCAGCAATGCCCACCGACGTGGGCTGATCTTGGAGGTCATCCGCGAGTACACCGGCGGGGTGGACAGCCTGAACGAGTTGGATTTCGGGGCTCTATGCCGTCGGTACGGCGTACCCGAACCTGTGCGCCAGGTCCGCGTCGTCGACGCGAACGGGGTCTGCCGCCGCATCGACGCCGAGTTCACAACACACGACGGACGTGTCCTCAGAGTGGAGATCGAAGGGATGCACCATCTGGATCCAGACACGTACCTGGTGGACGTGGATCGACACAACGACATGGTCCTGGCGGGTTCAGATCCGTTCTTGCGGGCCCTGACCTTCACCCTGCGCCGTGACGCTGCGCCCTTCATGCGCAGGTTGCGGGATGTCGTGGTCGGGGAGGTGGCGCTCACCGCCAGTTAACGGTTCAGGCCGCGCCGCCCGGGCAGATTGCGCAGACGACCAGCTGGTGGTCGAGTACGCAATCTGCTCCCCCACACGGCACAACCGCCCACCGACCCCGCCCAGGCAGATTGCGCAGACGGCCAACTGGTGGTCGGCTACGCGATCTGCTCCCCCGCAGCGCGGCGTCACACCGCGTCCGGGCCGCGTTCGCCCGTGCGCACCCGCACGACAGCCTCCACCGGGGTCACCCAGACCTTGCCGTCGCCAATCTTGCCCGTCCTCGCAGCCGAGACCAGGACGTCAACGATGTGTCCGGCATCCTCATCCTCGACCACGACCTCGAGCCGTACCTTCGGGACGAGGTCCACGACGTACTCGGCGCCGCGGTAGACCTCTGTGTGTCCGCTCTGCCGCCCGTACCCCGAGCACTCCGCAACAGTCATCCCCTGCACCCCCTGGGCCTGTAACGCCTCCCGAACACGGTCGAGCGCATGGGGCTTGATGATGGCGGTGATCAACTTCATTGGTTCTCCCTGTGCATCACTGAACCCGGATGAGTACCGGACAAGATACCGACCCCGGCGCTCGGACCGAACTCGTACGCACTCTCCGCATGGGTCGCGACATCGAGTCCGCGCAGTTCGTCGTCGGGGTCGGCACGTAGACCCACGAGCCGATCGAGCACGACGGCGATGATGTATGTCGCAACGAACGCGAACGCTGCTGTCGCCACCACCGCGATCATCTGTGAGCCCAGCAGGCCGAGCCCGCCGCCGGCGAACAACCCGTTCCTGCCCGCGGCGTTGACCGAGGTGGTCGCGAGAAAACCGATCGCCACCATCCCCACGACACCACCGACATCGTGCACACCCACCACATCGAGGGAGTCGTCGTAGCCGAGGCGGTACTTCCAACCGACCGCCACCGCGCTCACCCCGCCGGCGACCAGTCCGAGCACGATCGCCCCGACCGGCGTCAGGAAGGCACAGGCGGGGGTGATCGCCACCGCTCCGACAACCGCACCTGATGCGGCGCCAAGGGTCGTGGCGTGACCGTCGCGCAGTCGTTCGACGAGGATCCACGACAGGGCGGCCGACGCGGTGCACACCTGCGTGTTGATCAGGGCCACAGCCGCTGTGGAGCCCGCCGTCAGCGCTGAACCGGCGTTGAACCCGAACCAGCCGAACCACAGCATCCCCGCGCCGAGTAGCACCAACGGCAGATTGTGCGGACGCATGGCCTCGCGCCGCCACCCCAACCGCGGCCCGAGGACGAGCGCCAGCGCCAACGCCGAGGCCCCCGAGGTGATCTCCACTGCGGTGCCGCCGGCGAAGTCCAACGCTCCCAGTCGATCGCCGATCCAGCCCCCTTGGCCGTCCTCGAAGGCGAAAGCCCAGTGTGCGATCGGGAAGTAGACCAGCGTCGCCCACACCACGACGAACACCAGCCATCCCCGGAACTTCGCGCGATCTGCGATGGCCCCGGACAGCAGCGCCACCGTGATGATCGCGAAGGTCATCTGGAACATCACGAAGGCCAGCGTTGGGATCTCGTGCCCGGGCGCACCAACTGTCGTGCCCGGGACCCCGGCGAGGCCGACAAGGGAGAAGTCCCCGATCAGGCCCGGACCACTGTCCGGCCCGAACGTCAAGGAGTGCCCGTACACGACCCAGAGGATCGACACCAGGCCCATTGCCGCGAAGCTCATCATGATCATGTTGAGCACGCTCTTGACCCGCACCATGCCGGCGTAGAAGATCGCCAGCCCCGGGGTCATGAACAGCACCAGGGCCGCCGACATCATCACCCAGGCTGTGTCACCGGCATTGATCGTCTCCACTGCCACCCCTCTCGATCACCGAGTCAGCCTACGGACGTCGAGGTCAGGGCTGTGCGCCGACCTACAAGTACCTGCGCGCAATCTCGTCCATCAGCCGCGGATCGGCATCCAGCTCGCTGTCCCCCGGCCGCGGATCGTGGACGATCAGATCGGTCATGCCCACCCGGGCGCAGATCTGCAGCAACTGTTCCATCACCGACAGGTCGAGCCGGTGCGACGACAGCAGCACCCGGTCGATATCCGCGGGATCCCTGCCGAGCCGTTCGCACTGCTCGTCGAGGATGGCCGCCTGCGCTACGAGCCCGGCCTCCAGATCCGCGAGACCCGCATCACCCTCCCGGCCGAACGTCACCCAGCCCTGTCCGTACTGTGCGGCCAGACCCAGCGTGCGGCGACCCGCCGCTGCCACGAGCAGAGGGATCCGCCGCAGCGGGATGTTCTGTGCGGCGTCGACGGGGTACCGGGGGTTGTCGGTGGAGTAGGTCGGGTTGCTCAGTAAGCCGTCCAGCACCTCGAGGAAGTCCGCGAGCCGCTGCGCCCGCTGCCCCGGCGTCAGCACGTCCTCACCGAATACCGTCGCATCGAAGCCGACGCCCCCGGCGCCGATCCCGAGCGTGAGCCGTCCGTCGCTGATGTGGTCGAGCGTCAAGGCGTCCTTGGCCAGCGTCACCGGATGGCGGAAGTTCGGCGAGGCCACCAGCGTGCCGAGCCCGATCCGCGATGTCGCCGTGGCGACCCCGGTCAGCCACGGGATCGCGCCGAACCACGGCCCGTCCCGGAACCGTCGCCATGAGAGGTGGTCATAGGTCCACAGGTGGTCGAAACCCAGCGACTCCAGGTGCTGCGCGCGCGTCCTAGCCTGCGGCCACGGATCGGCCGGGAGCATGACCACGCCGATGCGCATGTCAGTCGGTGACTGCCCCGCGCGAGGCGGATCCGACCAACCGCGCGTACTTGGACAGCACACCGCGCTCGTAGCGAGCCGGCAGCGGGGCCCACTGCGCCCGCCGCTCGGCGAGGTCCGCCTCGTCTGCCAGCAGGTCGAGGGTCCGGGCCGACACGTCGATGCGGACTCTGTCGCCGTCGCGCACAAGCGCGATGGGACCGCCGTCGACGGCTTCCGGCGCGACGTGACCCACGCACAGACCTGTGGTCCCCCCCGAGAAGCGCCCGTCCGTGATCAGCAGGACGTCCTTGCCCAATCCGGCACCCTTGATCGCGCCGGTGATCATCAGCATCTCGCGCATGCCCGGGCCGCCCTTCGGACCTTCGTAGCGGATGACCACCACGTCGCCGGCCTGGATCGTGCCGTCTTCGAGCGCCTGCATGGCGGCCTGCTCGCGCTCGAACACGCGAGCCGAACCTTCGAAGACGTCCACAGGGACCCCGGCGCTCTTCACCACCGCGCCTTCCGGACACATCGATCCCGACAGCACCGTGATGCCGCCGTGGGAGTCCAGAGCACCGTCCACGGCGTGCAGGATCTGCCCGTCGGGATCCGCGGGTTGCAGTTCGGCCAGGTTCTCGGCGACCGTGTGGCCAGTCACCGTCATGCAGTCCCCGTGCAGCAGCCCCGCGTCGAGCAGCGCTTTCATGACGACCGGCACCCCGCCCACCCGGTCCACGTCGCTCATCACATACCGGCCGAAGGGCTTGAGGTCACCCAACAGGGGCACCTTGGCGCCGATGCGGTGGAAGTCCTCGAGTTCGAGTTCGACGTCGGCGTCGTGTGCCATGGCCAGCAGATGCAGCACGGCGTTGGTGGAGCCACCGAGAGCCATCAGGACCGTGATCGCGTTCTCGAAGGCCTCCCTGGTCATGATCTGCCGTGCGGTGATGCCTTGCCTGATGAGGTTCACGACCGCTTCGCCCGAGCGCCGCGCGATCGTGTCGCGTCGGCGGTCCACGGCCGGCGGTGCCGCGGAGCCCGGCAACGAAAGCCCCATGGCTTCACCGATGCTGGCCATCGTGTTCGCGGTGTACATACCGCCGCACGCACCCTCTCCCGGGCAGATCGCGCGCTCGATCTCGTCGACCTCTTCGCGGGTGATCAGGCCTCGGGCGCACGCGCCCACAGCCTCGAAGGCGTCGATGATCGTGACATCCCGGTCGCCCACCTTCCCAGGCAGGATCGATCCGGCGTAGACGAATACGGCGGCCACATCGAGGCGCGCCGCGGCCATCATCATTCCCGGCAGGCTCTTGTCGCAGCCCGCAAAGGTGACCATCCCGTCGAGCATCTCGGCGTTCATCACCGTCTCGACGGAATCGGCGATGATCTCTCGGCTGACCAACGAGAAGTGCATGCCCTCGTGACCCATGCTGATCCCATCGGACACCGAGATCGTGCCGAACTGCAGCGGGAACCCCCCGGCAGCGTGCACACCTTCCTTGGCGGCCTTGGCCAGCCTGTCCAGGGACAGGTTGCACGGCGTGATCTCGTTCCAGCTCGACGCCACCCCGATCTGCGGCTTGTCGAAGTCCTGGTCGCTCATGCCCACAGCGCGCAGCATCCCGCGGGCAGGGGCACGCTCCAGACCATCGGTGACGACTGAACTGCGGGGTTTCATATCGGCCATGGGTGCAGCGTATCCGCCCACGAGTAGCCACGTGACCGGGCGGCGGAGGCTGCCTGCGACACTGATGAAGATGTTCTCGACCTTCACTTTCACCAGCGCCGACGGCACCGAACTGCTCGGCTGGACCAACAACGGCGACGGCCCGACGGTTGTGGTGTGCAACGGACTCGGGGTGCCACCCCAGGCGTGGCCGCGCCTGCTCGATCCGCATTGCGGCTATCGCGTGGTCGGCTGGAACCACCGCGGTGGGCTCGGTTCCGGACGCCCGGCGGATCCCGACGCGATCCGGGTGGAGGACCACGTCGCCGACGCCCTCGCGCTCATGGAGCACACCGGCGTGGAGCGCGCGTTGCTCGTGGCCTGGTCACTGGGTGTGAACGTGAGTTTCGAGATCGCCGCTGAGCACCCGGAGAAGGTCGCCGGCATGCTGATGTGCGCCGGCGTGCCGGGGGGCACCTACGACGCCGCATTCTCCACGCTGATGGTTCCGAAGCCTCTTCGGAAGACCACCGGCCTGATGGTCAGCCGTGCCGGTCAGGCGATCGGCAAACCCCTGACCCTGCTGGCACGCAGCGTTCCCAAGGGCAACACCTTCGCGGAGATCCTTCGGCACAGCGGGTTCATGCTGCCCAGCGCCCAGACCAAGGACATCGTGCCCTGGATCCAGTCGTTCCTCGAGCACGATTTCGAGTGGTACTTCCGGCTGATGGTGGCTGCCGCCGACCACGAACCCATGGACCCCTCATTCGTGCAGTGCCCGATCACGGTCGTGGCCGGTGGGTTCGACGTCATGACCTCGATGCGGGATGTGGTGGCGTTCGCCGAGAAGATCGATCACGCGGAAGTGCACGTGCTGCACGCGACGCATTTCGTGCCGCTGGAGTTCCCGGACGAGATCATGGCCATGCTGGACGGCCTGCTGCTGCGCAGCGATCTGACCGTGCCGGTGGAGGTCGAGGCACGCGCGGCCGACGAGGCGGAGACTCTGCGAGAAACCCTCATCGACCTGCGTGAGGGTGTGCGGCAGCCCTGACCTCAGCCCGGTGGCCCGCACCTCGCCGGGGTTACAGCGCCGACTTCGCCTTCCACTGGGCCCAGGTGTAGTTCCAGTACGAACCGGGGCTGCCGTTCCATGTCTCCATCGCGCGGCCGGTGTTCACCGTGACCGTGACATCACCGGCGCGAACATGGTTGAAGAACCACTTGGCCGGGCCCACGTTGAGGTTGGTGCATCCGTGCGAACCGTTCCACTGACCGATGCGCGACGCGGCCCACGGCGCTCCGTGCACGAACTCCCCGGTGGGGGTGATCCGCACCGCGTAGGGCACGTTCAGGTCGTAGTACTCGTCGGTGAGCCCGAGGTCCCCGCTGGTCATCCGCTGCCAGCGGTACTTCTCGCCGGTGATGATCTTGACCCCGGAACGGGTCGCGAAACCGGGTTTGCCCAGGCTCACCCCGAAGACCTTCACGAGTTTGCCGTCGCGATAGACCTTCATCTGATGGCTGTTGGCGTTGATCTTCGCGATGAGCGAGCGCGCGGTCCGGAAGGAGTCCACCCGGGTGGTGGTCTTCCCACCCACCCAGATCGTGCTCGCATCCGAGTTGAGGCGGACCTTGCGCAGGTCGAGGTTGACGTTGATCTTCGTGCGACCCGGCCAGAACTGCTTGGGCCGATAGACCGCTGTGGTGCTGTCGATCCAGCCCCAGGAACCGGCTGGCAGCGGATCAGGGGACGTGACCGTCATGGCCTGCTCGGCTTTGGCACGGAAACGCACCGGGGCGGAGAATTTGGCGGTGATCAGTTGTCCCACGCCGAAGCGGCCTGAGGACGGGGAGATGTCGACCCGCACACGCTCGATGGTCCTCGTGACCTCGGCCATGCCGATCTCCGAACCCGCCGGCAGCACCTGCGGCTCGGGCACAGGAGTGACCGTGGGGGTCGGCGCAGGGGTCTCGGTCGGGATCGGCACTGTGTCGGCCGCAGCGGGTGCGGTCGCCAGCAGCACGCCGGCCACCGCAGCGGCGGGGATACGGATGGTTCTCACGTTTCCAGTGTGCGACACACACCGGCCCAGCGGAGCCGAAGGTGGCCCGATTCACACGCGATGTCGCCATCCGCCGCCTGCGTGATCTCGTCGGTGGCCGCAGAGCGCCTGGGCGCCACGGCCCTGCTCACGGATGTGCGGACTGCTCACGGATGTGCACGCCCGGCTCGGGCTAGGGCGCCACCCGTCGGGCGACCGCCTTGCCGGCCTTCAGGTAGACCCGCCACGCGTGGTAGGTCTTCGTGTAGGGGTTGCGACCGTAGATCAGCACCCCGCGCCGCAACTGGCGGACCCTAAGCGGCACGACCCGATCCGTCGGCACCGCAGCCCGGGTAGCCGCGTCGATCCCTGCCACTGTGGCACCGGCCGCATTCACCGCGGATGCCACCGCTCGACTGGTGCGCTTCATCGTCGCGTTCAACGAGGCAGCCTGCGAGGCCTTCTGCCACGTGGCGAACCCGATCGCACCGGTCGGGACGGAGACCGTCTGCGGCCCGAAGGACACGGACACCGACCCGAACTGGGTGAGTCTGCCCTCGGCATCCTCCGTCACGACGACCGGACCCCGATCCGGGAGCGTGAAGATCCACCGGCCGGCGCTGCGTTCGACTGCGACCGCTGTGGCCAACTCCTGCCCGCACGCCTGAGGCAGAAGCACCGAGGCACCCGCGGATTCCTCGAAGGACGCCGACCAGCCCATGGCCGGGCTCCAGAACACACCCGGATTCAGCCACCAGGTGGCGCGGGCGCGGATGTAGCGCAGAGCCGCCTTGCGGTCCTTGGACCGCAGCCCGTCATCGGACAGCCTCCCGTACGTCCCCTCCCCGGCGACGGCCACGCGGTTGAACCCGGGCCCGGAGACCGCGAACCGATCGCCGGCCAGAATCACGGACCTGTCCCCGTCCACGACCACGCCCCCGGAGTTCACCAGCGCAGCGCGGGTCGCGTCACACGCCGCGTCGACCGACGCGAGTGCATCCGGCAGTGGATCGGCGGTGGCAGGGGCGGCACACACCACGGTCAGCAGCATGGTCACGCCCGCGACGGGGGCTGGACGCATGCAGACCAGGGTAACGGCACGTCACCGGCGCAGTTGCGTGATCTCCACCTCGACGCCGAGGCCCTGACTCGCCCCGCCGGCGTAGATCCCCTTGAGCGGCGGCACATCCGCGTAATCGCGTCCGCGGGCGACCAGTACGTGCGCCGCGCCGACCGTGCGGTCGTTGGTGGGGTCGAGCCCTTCCCATCCGCCGTTCCACACCTCGACCCAGGCATGGGACTCCCCCCGCACGGTCTCGCCGAGCACCTCCTCCTCGGTGTGCAGGTAGCCCGACACGTAGCGCGCCGGAATGCCTGTGGAACGAAGCAGCGAGAGCATGGCGTGCGTGAAGTCCTGACACACTCCAGAACCCGCCTCCCAGGCCTCGCTGGCCGTGGTCGAGACCGTGGTCGCCCCTGCGGCGTAGGACATCCGGTCGCGCACCATCTCATTGCACAGATGCACGGCGTCGGCCGGCGTGGGACAGCCCCGCAACTGGTCGACCAGTCCGGCCCGGTGGTCGTCCTCCCGGGCATCGTCGACGTACGAGCTGGTCACCAGATACTCACACCACCGATCGAGGATCTTCTCCCCGGCCAACTCCTCCCACGTCGTGCCGGTCGCCCGGTGGTAGCCGCCGGCGGTGTCGACCGTGCTCGTGGCGATGACTTCGAGGACGTCGTGCGGCTCGTGGGTGTCGAAGGACTCGACCCGGGCCCCCCAGTAGTCGGTGTACACCAGGACGGCTGCCCGAGGTTCAACCCGCAGTTCGTGGGCGATCAGCACCTGACCATCGTCGTCGAGCGGGGTCATCCGCACCTCGTTGAACGATGAGACGACCGGCGAGGCGTAGCGGTACCCGGTGCGGTGCTGGATGCGCAGACGACGGCCGGGCATCAGTTGCTCCACACGATCGTGCCCACGGGCCGGAAGAACGCCGCGGCCACGACATCGGAGGCGCGAGCTGTCGACTGCTGCACGAGTTCGATCAGACCGTCCACTTCTTCGGCCTGCGGGTCCACCGCGTACTCCAACTGCGAGCGCAGCAGTCCGACCTCGCGCAGCAGATCGCCTCCGTCGCTGGCACCTCGGGCGGCGAGTCCGCGCACGGCCTCCTCAGCATTCGAGGAACTGGCCCGCATCGAGCGTGGGTGGTCGGGGTCCAGCAAGAGGAACCGGCGCACCTCGTCACCGTTCAGCGGATGCTGTGTGCGCAAGAAGGCGTTCAGTGCAGCGGCGGATCGCAGTGTCGCGACAGGACCGCCCTCGGGCCACAACTGATCGTGTCGCACCGCCAGCACCCGCGCCATCATGTCCAACCGTTCCAGGGAGCGGCCCAGCGACAAGAAGAGGTGGCCCTCATCTCGCGGCACGGTCCAATCGATCTGCCCAACCACCACCGCCAAACGCTCCACGACGCGGTACAGCGCGTAGGCCGGGCTGGTGGCCACCATCGGACCGCGGATGCCGGCCAGGTGAGCGGCGTTCAGTGCCTCGAAGACGTCGGCCGACAACGATTCCCGGACGCCGCGTGCGTTCTCCCTCGCCATCGTGATCGCCCCGGAGATGGTCGCCGGGTCCGAACTGTTGCCCACTACTGCGGTGACCAGATTCCCGGCGTCGGTCGCCGACTGCGGCGGCAGTGACAAGGCGTCGAGCAGGACTGCGGCCGCGAGCTCCTCGGGCACGGTCCGCTCCTCGACCATCAACTGGTGGTGTTCGGCGAGCAACCGGGACGTGGCTTCAGCGCGTTCCAGGTAGCGCCCGATCCAGAAGTACGACTCCGCGATCCGGCTCAGCATGGCGTGTCGTCCTCGGCCTCGGACTGCGCACCGGTTTGCTGCTGCTGGTTCTCCTGTTGCCGCATCCGTTCGTCATGGGTCGTCGGCGAATGCACCCGCGCCGGCACCGCCGCCAGCACCCGGGTGAGCCGCGGGGTCGGTCGCTCGGGCGGGGTGTATTGCACCGAGTGGTCCTGTTCGGCCACGACCCACGTGTCCTTCGAACCGCCGCCCTGACTGCTGTTGACCACCAGGGATCCTTCTGGCAGGGCCACGCGGGTCAACCCACCGGGGAGTACGAAGATGTGTTCGCCGTCGTTGACCGCGAAAGGTCGCAGATCGACGTGCCGCGGCGCCAGCGCGCCGGCGTCGACGAGCGTCGGGCAGGTCGAGATCCGCACGATGCGCTGTGCGATCCAACTGCGCGGATCCGCTTGCACCTGCTTGGCCAGGGTGGCCAACTGAGCATCCGTGGCCTGATCCCCGACGACCAAGCCGTACCCGCCGGACCCGTCCACTGGCTTGAGGACCATGCGGTCCAGTCGCTGCAGCACGAACTCCCGCTGGTCCGGGTCCTGCAGATCGTAGGTGTCGATGTTGGGCAGGATCGCCCGCTCGCCGAGGTAGTACTCGATGAGGTCGGGTACATACGGGTAGATCGCCTTGTCGTCAGCGACACCATTTCCCACAGCATTCGCAATGGTGACCCGGCCCGCTCGGGCGGCATTCAGCAACCCGGGAACACCCAGCACCGAGTCGGGCCGGAAGTGCACGGGGTCCAGGTAGTCGTCGTCGATGCGCCGGTAGAGCACGTGTACGGGTTTGGGTCCGCGCACGGTACGCATCCAGACCTGATCGTCGCGGCAGTACAGGTCCCGCCCCTCCACCAGTTCCACACCCATCCGACGGGCGAGGAACGCGTGCTCGAAGTGCGCGGAGTTGTGGACACCGGGCGTCAGCACCGCGACCTGCGGGTCGGCCACACCGGCAGGGGCTGCGGCCAGTAGCGCGTCCAGCAACCGTTCGGGGTACTCCGCGACGGGCTGCACCCGCTGATCGCTGAACAACTCGGGAAGCACATGGGCCAGCGCCCGACGGTTCTCCAGGACGTACGACACACCCGAGGGACACCGCAGGTTGTCCTCCAGGACTGCGAACACACCCTCCTCGTCACGGATCAGGTCGATCCCGGCGACGTGGATGCGCACGCCGTTGGGGGGTTCGATCCCCCACGCCTCCCGGTGGAAGTGGCTGGAACTCGCGATCAGCCGTCGGGGGACGATGCCGTCGTCGAGCACACGCTGGGAACCGTAGACGTCGGCCAGGAACATCTCGAGGGCCTTGATCCGCTGGGCCACGCCCTGTTCGATGACCCGCCACTCCGCCGCGCTGAGCAGACGGGGCACGAGATCCAGCGGCAGCGGGCGCTCCTTGCCCGCAAGACTGAAGGTGATGCCCTGTCGGTTGAAGTACGCGTCGATGAGCCTGCCGCGCTCGGACAGGCCGTCCTCGCCCAGACCGGCGAGGACGGTCTTCAGAGCCTCCACGGCATCGACGTCGGCCAGGTCACCATCCATCTCCTGGTAGGCGGGGAGGACGGAGTCGACATCGGGCACGGGCCAATCCTGCCACTGATACTGATCATCCGGGTAGGTCGGACGGCATCCTTAACAGGTCGGAAACAACCTCCTCGGCCGCCGCCAGCCGGTCTGGACCCTCGATCACCACGGCGTCCGGCAACAGCATCCGGTACTCCTCGAATGCCGCCGGCCTGCCATCCGGGTCATCACGGATCCCGTCGGGCACCCACGGGATGTCCGCAGCGGTGAGCAGCAGCAGGTCGTAGGTGTCCTCCACCACGGCCGCGAGCAGTTCCTCAGTGACCTCGGGCGGGCCGAGCTCATATCCGGGTCGGTTACGGGATGCGCAGACATGCCAGACCAGCGGCGTGGCGCACGTGCCGTCGCAGATCAACACCGCTCCATCAGCACGCGCGGCCAGAACCACCTCGGCCGCCGCGCGCGCCCCGCGGTGCAAACGACTGGTCGCCACCTGCTCGCGATAGGACCATGGATGTCCGGCGGGCAATTGATGGGCCAGAGCACGACCCTGTTCGGCCACGACCTCGACCTCGACGCCACGTTCGGACAGCCATCGGGCGAGATGGTCGACCAAAGTCGTCTTCCCGCTGGACTCCGGGCCGACGACTCCGATGCGAAGGATCAAGCCACCGACTGGTCGTCGGCGGGCTTTGCGGTCTTGGCGGCGGCCTTGCGCTTCTTGGCGGGGGCCTTCTTGGCAGGTGCCTTCTTGGCGGCCGGAGCTGTGACCTCCGGCTGTTCTGCCGCCGGTTGCTCGGCGGCGGCAGGCTCGACGGCCGTCTCAGCCGCCTCCTGCTGGTCGAGTTCCGCGGCGGCCTCGTCCGCTGCCGCCTGCACCTTCTCCGCGGCCTCGAACGCCGCCTCGGACGTCGAGAGTGCCGCCTTGTCGGCCGCCGTGCTGGCGCGGTCCGCTGCCTTCTCGGCACCCTCCGCCAGTTCGGCCGCGGCGTCCGCTGTGGACTTGGCCGCCTTGTCGACGACACTGGCTGCCTTGCGAGCTGCCGACTCGGCGGTGACACCGGCATGCGCGGCGGCCTCAGCGGTCGCATCGGCTGCCTTGTCGGCGACCTCGGCCGCCTTCTCCGCGACATCGGCGACAGTCGCTGCCGCGGTGGCGGCCTTGCGGGTGACCCCTTCGGCGATCTCGTCGGCGGCCACGCCCGCCTGGCGCACCCACTCCTGCCGGCGACCGTTCTCCCGGCGCTTGCTCCACAGGATCCCCGCCGCCACTGAACCCACGGCCACCCCGACCGCAACCAACCGTCGCATCTGCCATCCTCCTTGGGCTTTCCTAGCGTCAGCCTGCCACGACCCGGCGCATCGTGCGGGACGGACCTCCCGATTCGCGGGAACCGGCGGACAGGAGCAGTCGTCCCACTTACATGCGAGTCGACCACCAAGTACAACCATCCTCCGGCGGGGTACGTGCGTCCGGACGGCTGCGCTTCTCGGTGGCCGCCCCCCACTGCCGCGGACACCTGAGGCTGATGGTGCTCGATCGTTCCGGACGCGTACAGCACCGCATGACGCTGACCGCGGCATCTGTCCGGACTCCCCTGCAACTGACCGGTTTCCCGCGCGGCGAGACCTTCCTGGTGTGCGCCTTCTGCGAGGACGAACTGATCTGGTCGTCCCCGGTCGTGGCGGGCTGACAACGTCGACCACCCATACGACTGCCTCAGACCGCCCACGCAGGGCCACTAGGCTGCAGGACGTGGGTAACTTCGAAGTCATCGCCGCGCCCGCCGACGACCGCCTCGACCCGGCCGTCTTCCGGGAGGTCGGCAGCATCGTCGGGTCGTACGTCGACCAAGAGGTGGCCAATCCGATCACCGTGGCGCTAGGCGATGCTCTGGCTGAGCCGATCGACCCGTCGCAGATCCTCAACACCGCGATCGGGTTCGCAAACGCCGTAGCGCTGCTGGCACTGGCCGTGACCCAGGATGAGAACGATGCTGCCCGTGTCGTGCGGGAGACGCTGCGGTTGGGCAACGGTGGCGAGGACGCGGACGCGGAGACCCTCATCCTGCGGATCCTCGAGCCGATCGATCGGGCGCCCGAGCAGATCAGTGGCGCCACCCTCACCGCGCTGGCCAACTACGGCGACATGGCGGTGCGGCTCACGGACCAGTTGCAGATCCCGCGCGAGACGCTCGCCGACGCCGTCTCGGCTGCGGCGGCAAAGGTGGGTTGACCCTCCGATCCACGGGCAGCAGGAACGTGGGCTGACCCTCCGATCCACGGGTAGCAGGAAAGTGGGCTGACCCTCCGATCCACGGGCAGCAGGAACGTGGGCTGACCCTCCGATCCACGGGTAGCAGGAAAGTGGGCTGACCCTCCGATCCACGGGCAGCAGATTGCGCACACGACCACCTACTGGTCCCCTACGCAATCTGCCCGGCCGGGGATCCCCGCGCTGGGGCCTGCTGACCGCCGTTCCGCCCGGCCGGCGCCACGGCGAAGCCGAACTGCACCACGGCCGTTCTGCAATCACGCCGAGGCGTGCCTAGGCTCGTGCCCGTGGCCAAAGCGGTGTATGTGACCTCGATGGAACCGGCCAGTGGGAAATCCATGATCTCCCTGGGCCTGATGGAAGCCTTCAGCCGGCACACGGCGCGGGTCGGGTATTTCCGCCCGGTCGTGGCCAGCCCCGGCTACGACGACACGACGATCGATCTGATCAATCGTCGGTACGGGCTGAACCAGACCCATGAGCAGTCGTACGGGATCACGACCGAGCGCACGCGCGAGGTCGGCTCGCTGCACGACGCCGACATCCTGATCTCGGAGATCATGGGGAAGTTCGACACGCTGGCGGCTGACTGTGACGTGGTGCTGGTGGAAGGCACGGACTTCACCGGGGCCAGCGCGGCCTTCGAATTCGAACTCAACGTCACCATGGCCCTCAACCTGGGCGCCCCTGTCCTACTCGTGATCAGCGCCCACCACCACCGTCCCGATCAGGTGCGGGGAGCGGTCTTCGCTGCCAGGGAGTCACTGCAGGGGCATGAGGTCAACCTGCTCGGGGTCGCAGTCAACCGCGTGGAGCCCGAACATCTCGAGACGATCCGCGAGTCGCTCGGCGGGCTGCCGGAGCCCGTGTGGGTCATCCCCGAGGAGAGGACGCTGCAACTGCCCTCCCTGCACCAGATCTCGGCGGAACTACAGGCGAGTCTGCTGCTGGGCAACCAGGAGTCTTTGGACCGCGAGGTGACAGGTGTCCGGGTCGCGGCGATGACACTGCCGAACCTGTTCGACCGCTTGCACGACGGAGTGTTGCTCGTGACTCCGGGGGACCGTTCGGATGTGCTGCTCGCCGCGGTGACCGCCCGGTTCAGCGACAAGGTTCCCAGCGTCAGCGGAGTGGTCGTGACCGGCGGGGTGGACCCCGATCCCCGGATCCTCTCGTTCGCCCGCGGACTGGAGTCGGCCGTCACGCCGCTGCTGATGTCACATCTGGACACCTACGAGACCGCGCACCGCATCGCCACCCTGACTCCGCAGATCCGGTTCGGTGACGACCGCCGGATCGCCGCCGCCCTGGGCCTGTTCGAAGCCGCGGTCGACACCTCGGACCTCGTCGAACGCATCGAACTGGCGGACACTCCGGTGACCACCCCGCTGATGTTCGAGCACCGGCTCGCGCGTGCTGCCCGCCAGGACCGCAAGCGCATCGTCCTGCCCGAGGGCGACGACGACCGCATCCTGCGCGCCGCGGACCAACTCCTGCGCCGGTCCGTCTGCGACCTCACCATCCTGGGTTCTCCGGAAGCGATCTCCGACCGGGCGCGCTCGATGGGCCTGGACATCTCCGCCGCCACGCTCATACACCCCGAGCACTCCGAACTGCGCGACGAGATGGCCCAACTGTTGTGTGACCTGCGCACCCACAAGGGCATGAGCATGGACATCGCCCACGACGCGGTGACCGACGTGACGATCTTCGGCACATTGCTGGTGAAGTCGGGGCTCGCCGATGGCATGGTCAGTGGCGCCTCCCACACCACTGCCGACACAGTGCGTCCTGCCCTACAACTGATCCGCACAACCCCGGAATCCTCGGTCGTCTCCAGCGTCTTCTTCATGTGCCTGGCAGACAGGGTCCTTGTGTACGGGGACTGCGCGGTGAACCCCGACCCGAACCCGGAGCAACTGGCAGATATCGCGATCTCCTCGGCAGGCACCGCCAAGGCGTTCGGCATCGAACCCTACGTGGCGATGCTGAGCTACTCGACCGGAGCTTCCGGATCCGGCGGAGATGTCGAGAAGGTGCGTAAAGCCACTGAGATCGTGCAGAGTCGGCGCCCGGACATCCCCGTAGAGGGACCCATCCAGTACGACGCGGCCGTGGATCCCGCGGTGGCGGCCACCAAACTGCCCGGGTCAGACGTCGCCGGCCAGGCGACCGTGCTGATCTTCCCGGACCTGAACACGGGGAACAACACCTACAAGGCGGTGCAGCGCTCGGCGCGCGCGGTGGCCATAGGCCCGGTGCTGCAGGGTCTGCGCAAACCGGTCAACGACCTTTCCCGCGGATGCACGGTGAAGGACATCGTCAACACGATCACCATCACGGCGATCCAGGCGCAGGACGACTGATGTCCCTGATCCTGGTGCTCAACTCCGGCTCGTCAAGCATCAAGTACGAACTGATCGACATGGCCGGTCCCGTCACGGTGGCCGAGGGACTCGTGGAGCGGATCGGCGAGGAGACCTCCCGGGTCGAACACGTCGCTCAGGGGATGTCGTACCTGATCGAGCGGCCATTGGTCGATCACCGTGCTGGGCTGGCAGCCATGGCGGAGGCCTTCGACGCGACCGTACCGGTCGATCCTGCGGCCCTGACCGCCGTCGGGCACCGCGTGGTGCACGGCGGAGATCGGTTCTCCCAGCCGGCCGTGATCGACGACGAGGTGCTGGACGCGATCCGTGAGTGCATCCCGCTGGCGCCGCTGCACAACCCCGCCAACCTCACAGGGATCGAGGTGGCGCTGCAGGCGTTCCCGGATTGTCCCCACGTCGCAGTCTTCGACACCGCATTCCACCAGACCATGCCTCCCGCGTCCTACCGCTACGCGATCGACCGGGAGGTGGCCGCAGCACATCGGATCCGTCGGTACGGCTTCCACGGGACGTCCCATGCCTTCGTGAGCCGGCGCGCCGCCGAGTTCCTCGACATCCCCCTGGACACCTCGCGCATCATCACACTGCACCTGGGCAACGGGGCATCGGCTTGCGCAATCCGCAACGGGGCCAGCATCGACACCTCGATGGGTCTCACGCCCCTGGCCGGACTCGTCATGGGCACCCGCAGTGGCGACATCGACCCCGGCGCACTGCTGCACCTGCTGCGCGAGGGAATGTCCGTTGAGGATGTGGACTCCCTGTTGAACAAACGCTCGGGCATGAAGGGCCTGACCGGGGACAACGATCTGCGCCAAGTACATGCCGCCGCAGCAACCGGCGATGCACACGCCGTCGAAGCACTCGAGGTGTACGTGCACGCCATACGCCATTACGTGGGTGCCTACCTCGCCGAACTCGGCGGTGCCGACGCCTTGGTGTTCACCGCCGGGGTCGGTGAGAACGACGCAGCTGTGCGGGAGGCTGTGTGCGCTGGTCTGGCACCCCTCGGGATCGCCATCGACGCCGGCAAGAACGCCTCGACCCGCGGCCCGAACGAGGTGGTCAACCTGACCGCCCGAGGCGCACCGGTGCAGGTGCTCGTGGTTCCCACGAACGAAGAGTTGGAGATTGCCACGCAGTCGTTGGCGAGTGTGCGTTCATCGGCGATCGAGTAGCGGGATACGGTCGACTTCTCGCGAAGCGGCTGGGGATAGCCGGCCGCGACGGTGCACGCGGCGATCATCCGGCCAGGGCTCAACGAGCTGCGCGACTGGATGGGCCGCTGGTGCCACGATCCGCGGGCAGGCGAAGAACGTCGCCAGCCGGTCCGCCGTTGTACATCCCGGTTAGAGATCCGCATCCTGGTTAGTCATCCTGGGCCGTGGCCGGCTGCCCGTTCAGGCGGGAAAATGTGGGGGTGCCCGCTGACGTCGTTTCTCTATGGCTCTGGGAAGGCCGTGGGTTAGTCGGACGCTGGGGATCGCGT
>Ga0116151_10000536_pt1 | contig 34742 bp, 33 predicted proteins | sample AD_UKC117_MetaG_FD_89893 | JGI IMG/M metagenome (GOLD analysis project Ga0116151, IMG submission 89893) | Active sludge microbial communities of municipal wastewater-treating anaerobic digesters from Hong Kong - AD_UKC117_MetaG | ecosystem: Engineered > Bioreactor > Anaerobic > Digestate... | reverse complement strand
TGGCGACCGCCGCCGCCTCGGTCGGCGTCATGATGCCGGCCATCATCCCGCCGAAGAGGATCACCGGCGTCATCAAGGCCCAGTGCGCCCGCCGGTAGGCGAGCCAGAGCCCGCGCAGCCCCGGAAAGAGCTCGCGCGCCATGTTGCGCCGCCGCGCCATCACCACGACCATGGCCGAGAGCGCTCCCGCCATCAGCAGCCCCGGCACGACCCCGGCGAGGAAGAGCCCGCCGATCGAGACGTCGGCGCTGACCCCGTAGATCACCATCGGCAGGGACGGCGGGATGATCGGCCCGATGGTCGCCGAGGCCGCGGTGATCGCCGCCGCCGTCTCGGCGTCGTAGCCGGCCTGCTTCATCGCCCGGATCTCGAGGGCACCCACCCCCCCGGCATCGGCCACGGCCGAGCCCGACATGCCGGCGAAGATGACGCTCGCCAGGATGTTGGCATGGCAGAGCCCGCCCCTGACCCAGCCGACGCAGGCCGTGGCGAAGCCGAAGATCCGGTCGGTGATCCCGGCCGAGTTCATGATCGCCCCCATCAGGATGAAGAGGGGGGCGGCGAGCAGCGGGAAGGAGTTGACCGACTGCGCCAGCTTCTGCGGCACGATGTCGATCGGCATGCCGTTGAGCCAGACGAAGGCGGCGGACGCCAGGCCCAGCGTGGCGAAGAGCGGCACGCCGAGCATCAGGGCCACGAACCAGACGATCAGGATCTCCACCATGATCGCCGTCACGAGACCGCCCTCTCGCGCACCAGCCGAAGGATCTCGATTCCGGCCTGCAGCACCACGGCGAAGCCGGCGATCGGGATCGGGATGTAGACCAGCGCCACCGACAGCGGCAGGCTCACCCACTCGACATCGAGATTGCGCTGGATCAGCCCGAAGCTCTGCGTCAGCAGGATCAGCCCGAAGACCAGCACCAGGAGCTGGATGACGACCTCCGCCAGCATCAGGGGCGTGCCCCGGAGCCGGCCGATGATCGCCGTGATGCGGATATGGCTGCCGCGCTGGCCCGCGATGATCCAGCCGACGAAGCCGGTCCACACCAGCAGATACGTCGCCATCTCGTCCGACCAGGTCAGCGGCTGGTTGGCGAGACGGAAGACGACGCCGAGGAAGACGCTCGCCAGCATGGCCAGCAGCAGGAGGACGGCGGCGACCTCCAGAAGCCGCTGCGCCACGCGGGCGAGCGATGGGAGCACGGCTCTACGCCGGGGCGGCAGGGCCCGTCAGAGCGCCGCCAGGGCGTCCCAGGTGCCCTCGCCCCACTTGTCGACGAACTTGGGCGGGAGCTGCTCGAGCACCGGCTTCCTGAAGCTCTCGACATCGGGCTCGATGACGATCATGCCCTGCTGCTCGAGCGTGCCCTGGAGCGACGCCTCCTGGCTCGCCAGCTCGGCATCCTGCCAGGCGACCGCCTCGGCGATCGCCCCCTCCAGGATCTCGCGATCCGCCTCCTCCAGCCCGTTCAGCCAGTCGTTGTTGGCGATCACCAGGCGCGGCGTGATGATGTGCCCGGTCAGCACGAGGTATTTCTGCACCTCGTTGAGCTTGGCGCTGGCGATGGTCGGCAGCGGGTTCTCCTGGCCGTCCACCGCCCCCTGGCTCAGCGCCAGATAGAGCTCGGTGAAGTTGATCGGCGTCGCCTGCGCCCCCCAGGCCTCGGCCATCGCACGGAACGTGTCGACCGGCGGCACGCGCAGCTTGAAGCCCTCCATGTCGGCCACGGTGTGCACCTCGCGGGTGCCGGTCGTCAGGTGCCGCTTGCCGTAATAGGTGACGGCCAGCATCTTCAGCCCGCGCTGCGCCACGAGGTCGTCGTTCATCTTGGCGAAGACCGGCGCGTCGGCCACCTTCGCCATGTGCGCGGCGTCGCGCCAGAGATAGGGCGCCTCGATCACCGAGAGCTGCGGCAGGAGCGAGCCGAGCGCCGCCGCCCCGTCGGTGGTCATCGCCAGTGCCCCGGACACGACCGAATCCATCATGTCCTTGCCCGAGCCGAGCTGGCCGTTCGGGAAGCTCTGGATCTCGATCCGGCCATCCGACTGCTCGGCCACGGTCGCCGCGATGCGGTCGATCATCAGCGCCTGCGGATGCGTCGCCGGCAGCATCTCGCCCCAGCGGATCACCGTGCCCTGCGCCCGGAGCACCGTCGGTGCCGCGATGCCGACACCGGCAATGGCGGTCGCCGCCATCAGGCCGCGTCTGGTCAGGCTCGTCATCTCTTCCTCCCTGCTTGTCGAGCGCTTCTAGCGCACTCGCCGACAACCGGTCGACGGGAATCGCCACCGCCGATGGCGGGTTGACAAGCCCCGCGCCATGGCGCCTTTCGCCGGCATTGCCAAGGATTTCGGGGAACGCCGACGATGATCTACGACATGCGCATCTACACCTGCCGCCCGGGCACCGTCCCGGCCCAGCTCGCCCTCTACAAGGAGCACGGCTACGCGACCCAGACCAAGCACCTGGGCCAGCCCGTCCTCTACGGCGTCACCGAGACCGGCCCGATCAACACCTATGTCCACGTCTGGGCCTACGAATCCGCCGCCGACCGCGAGCAGCGCCGCGCCGCCATGACGGCAGATCCCGCCTGGACCGCCTTCCTCACCAAGAGCCGCGAGGCCGGCAACCTGATCGCCCAGGAGAACCGCCTCCTGACCGGCGTCTCGTTCGGGTAGACGCCCCCGCCGCTCAGGCGGGCCGGCATTCGGGCTCGGCGGGCGCATGCAGGGATGTCTCGTCGAGCAGCCTGATCGCGGCGGCGGCGTAGCGTGCGGCCTCGACCAGCACCGGCTTCGGCGTCTCGTGCCATTCCTCCTCGCGCAGCTCCCGCCGGCGCCGCACATGGGCGATCGCATCGTCGAGCCGGGGATAGCGCTCCGGCTCCTGACAATGCAGGTACAGCGCCACCAGGGCGACCGAGCGGCTGCGCCCGCCACGGCAGTGGACGAGCACGTGGCCGCGGGTCCGGTGCGGATAGGATGCCTTGTCGGGCATGGTCTGGGTCAGGGCGCCGTCGAGGATGTAGTAGCCCGCCAGCAGCATCTGCCGGGGATTGCCGTCGCCGTCGATCAACCCGATCTTGTAGCTGCGCACCGCCCCGGGGCCCGCGGCGCACTTGCCGGGCGCCGCCGCGAAGGCGGGATCCCGGACGTAGTTGATATCCAGGTTGACCGCGCAGTTGACCACCGTGGAGATGCCGGCGGCGTCGAGCGCAGCCAGGTCCCGGGCAGCCTCGGTGCCGCCGATGAAGAGGGAAGCACGGTCGGGGCCGTGGCCCTCGGATATCAGGCTCAGGGCAGGTCGCTGGAAGATGGGGGCCACTCTTGCTCGCTCCGCTATGGTTCGTGGGTTCATCAAAATGGGTCGGCGCCACCATGAGCGGACACACGGGCGGGCCGGGCATGCCGGCCCGCCCTGGAGGGTACGTCAGCGGGCGTAGTGGATCCGCCAGAAGTCCTGCCAATCCTGGCGCCGGTCGAAGTCCTCGCCGCCGGTCGCCGCCAGATGCGGCGTCAGCCGCGAGGCGAAGGCCGCCACGCCCGAGGGCTCGTCCGGGTGCGACGGCACGGCCTCGTTGCCGGAAACCTTGCCGTCGACGGTCATCGGCTCGACGCCCTCGGCCGTCATCATGAAGCGGAGAAAGAGCTTTGCGGCATTGGGGCTCGCCGTGCCGTTCGCGATCAGGCCGTAGGACGGGTTGGCGAAGCCGATGAACGGCTCGATGCCCTCGCACAGCGCCAGATGCAGGCCGCCGTCGGCATTGTCCCGATACTTGGCCGTCGCCAGGATGCCGAAGAACGGCTCGTCCTGGCCGGGCGTGCCGATCGCCTCGGCCGCGGCCGAGTCGGAATCCGTCACCAGGGGCGCATTCTCGGCCAGCGCCTGGACCCAGGCGGCCGTGGCGCTCTCGTTGCTGGTGTCCAGCTTCTGGCCGAAATGCGCCTCGTAGGCCGCGGCGATTGTCGCGTCCCAGTGCGTCTCCATCTGGTTGAACCAGTCGACGAAGGACGGCTTGTTCAAGGGATCGGGCATGGCGACCCTGCGGTTCCACTCGGGCTCCGTCAAAGCCCAGATATTGTCCACCGGGCAGGTCTCGTATTTCTCGCCGTTGTAGGTCCAGACGGCCGGATCCCGCCAGACCACCAGGGGATCTTGGGCATCCTCGGGGATCGTGCCGGCGAGGTCGGGCGGGGTCCAGCTCGTGACGATCCCTTCCGGCAGGAGCTGCGCCAGGGTCGAGGCGGCGTCGCTCGAGATGATCACGTCGCCGACGATATTGCCGGCCTGGGCCTCGCGCAGCACCAGCTCGATCTGGGTGGCGCCGTCCACCTTGGTGCCGATGGCCTCGATGCCGTAGGCCGCGGTGAACGCCTCCGCCGAGGTCTTGATCTTGCCGGTGCTGGCATAGATCGTGATCGGGCCCTCCGCCTTCGCCGCCTCGATCAGCGCGTCGAGGTCGAAGTCCTGGGCCATCGCCGGTGCGGCGAGGCCGACGAGGACGAGCGCCGTGGCGCATCTCTGCACGTGGTGGATTGGTCGAGCCATCTGATCTCTCTCCTGGTTGGTTGAACGCCCGGGCTCACTTCGCGGCCCGGGGCGACGTATCGGTGTCGGCACCTGCCGACACCTTCTCCTTCGGTGCGCCTGTCGTCGTCGCGCGGCTGAGGTTTCGATCGAAATGGTGCACGGCGTCGCGCTCGACACTGAACGTGATCGAATCGCCCACCCTGAAGACGGGCGGCCGGTTGGTCGACATGAACAAGGGCGAGCCGCCGACATCGAGCTCGATGATCCAGCTGCCGCCCGTCGGCAGCAGCGCCGAGAGCGTGGCCGGGCCGGTGAACGCACCGCCGGCGACCGGCTCGTTCGGGTCGAGCAGGTGGAGATGCTCGGGGCGGATGCCGATCGAGGCGATTTCGCCTCGCCCCTGCCGGGTCGTTTCGAGAAACGCACGGGCGAGCGCCACCAGCGGCGACGTCTCCGGCCCCTCGACCTCGACGATGTTGATCGGCGGGCTGCCGACGAACTCGGCGACGAAGCGATTGGCGGGCCGGTCGTAGATGTCGGTCGGCTCGCCTACCTGCTGGAGGGTTCCCTGGTGCATGACGGCGATGCTGGTGGCGAGGGTCATCGCCTCCCACTGGTCGTGCGTCACGAAGACGATGGTCGTGCCGAAGGCGCTGTGGATGCGCTTGAGCTCGGCGCGCATCTCGAGGCGCAGGCGGGCATCGAGATTGGAGAGCGGCTCGTCGAGGAGCAGGACCCGCGGCTCGACGGCGAGCATCCGGGCCAGGGCGACGCGCTGCTGCTGGCCGCCCGAGAGCTGGGACGGGTAGCGGTCGCGATAGGGCTCGATGCCCAGCGTCTCCATGACCCGCGTGACCCGCTCCCGCCGTTCAGGCTTCGGCATCCGGCGCAGCCGCAGGCCGAAATCGACGTTCTCCTCGATGGTCAGATGCGGCCAGAGCGCATAGCTCTGGAAGACGAGCCCCATGCCGCGCCGCTCGGGCGGCACGAACGTGCCGGTGCTGCGCGAATCGACGATCTCGTCGCCGACCGCGATCTCGCCGCCGGACAGGTTCTCCAGCCCCGCGATCAGGCGCAGCGTCGTCGTCTTGCCACAGCCCGACGGCCCGAGCAGGCACATGAACTCGCCGTCGCCAATGGTGAGGTCGAGATCGGCCACGGCGTCGGGCCCGTCCCGGTCGTAGCGCTTGTTGACTTGGCGCAGGACGATGTCGGGCACTTCAGCCTCCCAGGCCTTCGGCGAGGTTGGTGCGCGTGAGCTTCTGCGCCGCCAGCGTGCCGACATAGGAGATGGCGCAGATGAGCAGGACCACGCCGTTGGCCGCCTGCGTGTAGTTGTAGTCCAAGAGACGCAAGGAAAAGGTGGTCAGCACGTCGGTGCTCGGCACGGCCAGGATGACGAACAGGCTCAGGCCGCGGATCCCGGAGATGAAGGGCAGCAGGATGCCGGCGACGAGGGCGCCCTTCTGGATGGGAACGACCACCGAAACGATGCGCCGCAGCCAGCCGGCGCCGATGATCTGGGCCGCTTCCTCCGGCTCCTTGCCGAGCTGCATCATGGCGGAGATGCCGGCGCGCGAGGCGAACGGCATCTGGTCGGCGGCCAGGGCCAGGATCAGGATGATCGCCGTGCCGTAGAGCGCCGGGATCGGGCCGCGGGGCACCGCGAAGAGGGAGAGATAGGCGGCGGCGAAGGCGATGCCCGGCACCAGATAGGGAAAGAACGTGACCTGGCGCAGGAACATGGCCATCGGCCGCACGGGCGAGCGCACCACGACATAGCCGACGAGCAGCCCGCAGAGCCCGGAGCAGATCGAGGCGATGCCGACGATGCGCAGGGTGTTCCATGCCGCCAGCCACAGCTCCGGCGTGAGCAGCAGGCCCGAGCGCAGGGCGACCGTCTCGAGGTTGCTGCCGATCCAGAAGTCGAGCGTGAAGTTGGCGAGCGAGAAATCGCCGGGCACCCGCATGATCGTCGAGAGGACCAGGGTCAGGAGCGGCAGGGCGACGCTGATGGCGAAGATGAACGACGCCAGCGCCAGCGCCGGCAGGCCGAGGATGCCGAGCCCGGACCGGCGGTTCATCGCCCCCTTGCCGCCCACCGTGACGAACCGGCGGGCCTGGCGCACCAGGCGCGCGTCGATCAGCAGCGAGAGGACGCCGATGAGCATGATCGCCGCCGCGATCACCGCGGCCACCCCGCTCTGGCGGGACGCGATGCTGCGATAGAGCGACGTCGCCAGCACGTCGTAGTTCACGGGCAGGCCGAGCACGTAGCTGACGCCGAACTCGCCGAGGCACTTGGCGAAGATCAGCAGCGTCGCCGACATCAGGGCCGGCAGCATCATCGGCAGCACGATTCGCCGCGCCACCGTCGCCGGCCCGGCGCCGAGCATGCGCGCCGAATCCTCGAGCTGGCTGTCGAACCGGCGGAGCGCGTTGCCGAAGAGGAGGATGACGAAGGGGGTGTAGTGCAGGGCGAGGATGAGCGTGATCGGCACCTGCCCATAGGCGAGCCAGTCGGGCGGCGTGAAGCCCAGGCTCTCGAGCCAGCCCGGCTGGCCACCGACCGCCCGGTTCTTGAAGATCGTCCGCCAGGCCAGCGCGAAGGTCCAGGACGGCAGCATGTAGGGCACGATGAGCGCGGTGGCGAACCAGCGCCGGCCCAGCATGTCCGTGCGGGTGAGCAGCCAGGCGAGCAGGCCGCCGACCACGAGCGAGAACGAGATGGCGCCAGCGGAGATGGCGAGCGTGTGGCGCAGCGGCTCCCAGAAGAGGTCGCCCGCCACCGGCGAGAACATCGCCCGCTCGAGATAGTGCAGCGTCCAGCCGCCGACCTCGGCCCCGGCCCGCCGCGCGTCGCCGAACTGGACCTCGATCGCGTCGTGCAGCAGCGTGACGATCGGCACGACGATCAGATAGCCGAAGAGCAGCGCCAGCAGCACACCGATGGCGGCCGTCGGCTCGCGCCAACCCACGGCGAGGCGATAGCGCCAATCGGCCGAGCGCAGGGCGCCGGATCGCGCGAGAGCGGCCGCCGTGAAGTTGCCGCCGGTCATGGCGTGGTGCCCCTGACGACCAGGTAGGGGCGAACGAGAAAGGTGCCCTCGACCTGCTCTCCCCGGCCCAGGGCCGCCAGGATCTTCGCCGCGGCGAGCTCGGCCAGCGCGCCCGAATCGCAACCGACCGTGGTCAGATCGAAGGCCGGCCAGGCCGCCATGGGCTGATCGTCGAAGCCGACGATGGCGACATCCTCCGGCACGCGAAGGCGAAAGTCGCGGGCCGCCTGCAAGGCGCCGAAGGCCACGGTGTCGTTGAAGCAGAAGAGCCCGTCGGGAGGCTCGGCGGCGGCGAGCAGGGTGGCGGCGGCGCGACGGCCACCCGCAAAGCTGCTCTCGTCGGCCGCCATGTCGCAGGGCTCGAGGCCCTGCCGTCGAAGCTCGCCCACGAACCCGCCCAGGCGCGCGCGATCGGCGAAGGTCCCGGCGCTCTTGCCGACATAGGCGAGGCGGGTGCGGCCGAGGCGCGTCAGGCAGCGCGCGGCGATGGCGCCGCCTTCGGCATTGTCGCAGCAGATGGCGGCCGTGCCGGCGCCCTCGTGCGCCCGGCCGAAGAGAAGGAGCGGCACCCGCGCGGCGGCGAGCAGCTCCACCACGTGCCGCGAGATGCTGCCACCCATGACGACGATCGCATCGACCTGGTAGTCGAGCGCCCGCAGCGACGATTCGTCGAGCGTGGTCTTGGCGCCGACGGGAATGATCAGCGCCCGCTTGCCGCGCTCCGCGAGGCACAGGGTGATGGCACGCAACTGTTCGTTGCTCTGGTAGCCGAGGCTTTCCGTGGTGATCAGGGCGACGAGGTCCGTCGGCTGGCCGGTCAGCGAGCGGGCGATGGCGTTGGGGCGATAGCCGAGCTCGCTGGCCGCGGCGAGGATGCGCTCCCGCTTGTCCCCCGAGACCCTGCCGCGAGCGTTGAAGCAGCGCGAGACAGCCGCCCGCGAGACGCCTGCCCGCTCCGCCACGTCCTGCGCCGTGCTTCGAGATCGAGAGCCGATGTCCATGATCGCGCGATCACAATGCCGGCGTCCAATTCACACGGCACGGCACGGGGTGTCAACGGGAGCGCGACCGGCGCGGCCGAGCGCCGGTTCGGAGCTCGCCTGGAGCAGGAGTGGCGCCGAAGCCGCTCGCCGTCGCCGACCCGACACCCTGTCACAGGTCTTTCGACACCAATGTGAACGCGCGTTCATCTCTGGAGAGGTGACGCTTGCGCGGCACGCCCTTCCCATGCACGCCGCTGCGACCGCCTCCCCCTCGCCGGGGGTGCATCTCGTGCGACATCGCCGCTCGGGTTGTCGCGGAATCTGCAACAAAATCGCTCGGGTTGGCGCATATACCGCGACACGCAGCCCCGGAATGTCGCGGAATCTGCAACAGAATCCCCGGGATGTCGCGTCTGGCGCTACATCCTGCGACGAACGAACCCGCGGAATCGACGAACAAACCCGGGGAATCGACGATCGAACCCGGGTTTTTGACGAACGAACCCAGAGATTCGACGAACGAACCCGAGGGCCCGGACCAGTGATCCCGGGCATTTGGACCGCATGTCGCCGACGACCGAACCCGAAAAGCGCGAATTGCCCAACGAACCCGCGAGCCTTGACGTGGCGCGCGATTCAGGCTATTATTCCTAAATCGGTCAGAAGCTCTCGAACCAGGTGGCCTCGACCAGCTCGTAGGTGTTCGAGCCGGCGCGGACCACGCGGGGGAGGATGAAGTCCATTTGCGGCTCGTAGCCGAGCACGGCGCGCTCGTGCTGCTGCAGGGTGCCGCCGGCCATGTTCAGGTGGAAGACGCGGATGAGCGCGTTGTCGGAGCTGCGGAAGATGCGCAGCAGCAGCTCGCCGTCGGGCTGGGCCGCCAGGTCGGCGAGGGTGACGATCTCCGCATTCGGCGTCTCCTTCTCGCCGTGCGGGTGGAAGAGCTCGAACGTGGTGCGGGCGAAGCGGCCGGGCGGGATGTGGCCCGTGGTGCGCTTGCTGTGGGCGATCACCTCGCCGTCCCTGACCAGCGACGCCACATAGCCGTCGCCCGTGGCCCCTTCGGGCAGGTCCGGCCCGCCGGTCCAGAAGGTGAAGCGCGGCGCCGGGCCGGCGCTCGAATTGAGCTCGGTCATGTAGCCGAGCTGCCGCCAGAAGCCGTCGACCGTCCAGGTCTTCTCGGGGTCGAACGGGTCGCTGCCGTCGCTCGCCGCCTTCAGGACGAAGGGCAGGCGGGTCGCGATCTCGCCGTCGACGAGGAAGAAGATGTTGTAGACGCCGGGCGTGTCGAGCTGCACGTCGGCCGGCCCGACCACGCCGATCCGGGCGAAGACCTTGTCCTGGAAGCGATAGCTGTCGTGGAAGGGAAAGCGGCCGAGCACGGTGCCCGCCTCGTCGGCCAGCGCCACCTCGGCCACGAGCCCGTCCGGCGGGACGAACGCCGCGTCGTACTCGCCGAAGCTGACGATGCCGTCCTCGCCGAAGAAGGTCTCCATCGCCGTCTGCATGCCGAAGGTGACGGGATGGCTCTGCGCCGCCGCCACGAGCGGGGCCAGCGCCGCGGAGAGGATCGTCGCCGTCCAGAGGCCTGGTCGCATAGCGGTTCTCCCTGCCAGTCGTCGACCGGCATCCTATCGGCGCCGATCCTGAACCGGTAGGCCCCTTGATCCAGCGCAAGGCGGCCACGGCGAATATCCGGTTACATCATGACGACCCGTCTGCCGCCCTTCGGCGGCGCCAGCGACAGGAGGAACTCCATGGCCGACAAGATGAAAGCGGCGATCTTCATCGAGCCCGGACGCATCGTCCTGGGCGAGAAGCCGATGCCCCAGATCGGCCCGAACGACGCCCTGATCCGCATCACGACGACCACCATCTGCGGCACGGACATCCACATCCTCAAGGGCGAGTACCCGGTCGAGAAGGGCCTGACCATCGGCCACGAGCCGGTGGGCGTGATCGAGAAGCTCGGCCGCAACGTCGTCGGCTACACCGAGGGCCAGCGGGTGATCGCCGGTGCGATCTGCCCGTCGGGGCACAGCAACGCCTGCCTCGACGGGCTGCATTCGCAGGACGGGCCGGGCACAGCGCACGGGCTCAAGCCCATGGGCGGCTGGCGCTTCGGCAACACCATCGACGGTGCGCAGGCCGAATACCTCCTGGTGCCGGACGCCATGGCCAACCTCGCCGCCGTGCCGGACGGCCTGACCGACACGCAGGTGCTGATGTGCCCGGACATCATGTCGACCGGCTTCGCCGGTGCGGAGGCCGCCAATATCAGGATCGGTGACACCGTGGCGGTCTTCGCGCAGGGCCCGATCGGCCTCTGCGCCACGGCGGGGGCGAGGCTCAGGGGTGCGACGACCATCATCGCCGTCGATTCGGTGCCGGAACGCCTCGCCATGGCGAAGCGGCTCGGTGCCGACGCCGTCGTCAACTTCAAGGAGGTCGACGCGGTGGAGGCGATCATGGAACTGACGAACGGCCGCGGCGTCGACGCGGCGATCGAGGCGCTCGGCCTGCAGCAGACCTTCGCGAGCTGCCTCGAGGTGCTCAAGCCCGGCGGCACGCTCTCCAGCCTCGGCGTCTACAGCAGCGATCTCACCATCCCGCTCGCCGCCTTCCATGCCGGCCTCGGCGACAACAAGATCGTCACCTCGCTCTGCCCCGGCGGCAAGGAGCGCATGCGCCGGCTGATGAACGTCATCGCCGCCGAGCGCCTCGACCTCGGCCCCTTGGTCACGCATCACTACGGGCTCGACCGGATCGAGGAAGCCTACGAGCTCTTCGCCAACCAGCGCGACGGCGTGCTCAAGGTGGCCATCACCACCTGAGCGACCCGGCCCTCAGCCTTGGGCGGCGACCGCCATCGCCAGATCATGCTCGATGACCAGCATGCGGTCGAAGCCGGAGACGTTGAAGACCTCGCGGACGATCGGGTTCATGCCGGCGAGGACCAGGCGGTGGTCGGTCTTCTTCGCGGTCTTGGCGGCGATCAGCACGGCCCTGAGGCCGGCGCTGCTGACATAGGCGCACTCGGCGAAGTCGACGAAGAGCACGGGCTCGGGGCTGTCGAGCTTGGCCAGGAGCTGGGCCTCGAACGCCTTGGACGCCACCACGTCGAGCTTGCCCATGTTGACGATGAGTGAGAAGCGATCGAGGTTGCGGATCGGCAGCTCCCCGGGCAGGCGGCCGTCGATCAGGATCTGCTCCGCCAGATGGCCGACATACTGGCCGCCATTTTAGTAGCGGCTGACCGGCCCGACGAGCCCGTGCGCGGCCCGGATGAAGTTCTCCGCACCGGCGATGGCGGAGTCCCGGGCCAGTTGCCGTTCGAGGATGGCGCGGGCGTTGTCGATCTGGTCGAGCGGCAGGCCCTGATCGAGATTCTGCTCGAAGGCGACCTTCAGGTCACGGGTGACGAACCGGTAGCGCGAGTCCTCGAGGCTCTGCATGACCTGGTTGAGCTTGAGGAAATTGAGGGCCGCGGTGACCAGGACCGAGAGCAGCAGAACCAGCGAAACCGCGAGACTCAGGCGGTAGGCAACCGGCAGCACAGCCCCTCCCGCGTGCCGCCGGTGGCCGGGACGGCGCGTCCGACGCACGCTTCCCCGCCGGCCGGTAGCCGGCGAGCACCCCCTCGTAGTCAACGTAGTCGACCAGCTTCCAGCCGGCCAGACGAAAGCGTTCAAAAGCCTTGCGATCCGGCAACCTATGGTAGTGAAGGCGCCCCCCGTCCTGGGTTTCGCCACCGGGCCTGCGACCCCGCGCGAGATTGGCGCAGGCCTCGAGCGCGGCATCGCCCCCCGGCGGGTAGAAATCGCAGAGCGCTGGTGGCCACGATCCTGCTATCCATCTTGGATTGATGGACTTCAGCTAGTTTCGTCAACCGTAGATTTTGCTGGGGCAGCCGGCGTGAAGAGGGTCCGGTCGGGCTTCAGATCGAGCAGCGGCGTCAGGTCGAGACAATCCAGGCCGCGCACCAGCAGGGCCAGCCCCTCGACCCGCTCCAGGCGGACGATCGACGTGCCGATCGGGTTGGGGCGAACCGGCGAGCGGAGCGAGAACACGCCCCGCGTCCGGCCATCGCGGGCCGGGCTCTGCAGGAGGATGTCGCGACGCGCACGGTCGAGCCAGTAGAGCACCTCGAGGCGCTCGTGCCGCTCGATCCCCGCGAGGCCCATCCCCCAGGGATGGAAGAGCTCGATCCGGCAGAGCGGTCCTTCCAGCCGCCCCTGGCGCGGGCAGCTCGCGCGTGTCGTCCAGGGCGTGCGGATGCGGCCGATGAAGACGAGCCCCGCGTCGCTCGCCTCGGGCGGCTCAACAGCGACCTCACCCGGGCGGATGGTGTCCTCGTCGGTCATGAAGGTCAGCGATAGACCAGGTTCGGCACGAACATCGAGAGGGAGGGAATGAAGGTGACGAGGGCGAGGACGACGACCAGCGGCACGAGGAACGGCAGGGTCGCGCGCATGCAGACGTCGAACGGGATGTTGGTCACCTTGGCGAGCACGTAGAGGACGAGGCCGATGGGCGGCGTGAGCAGGCCGATCATCAGGTTGAGCACCATGATGACGCCGAAATGGACGGGGTCGATGCCGATGCTGATGGCGACGGGCAGCAGCACGGGCACCAGGATGGTGATGGCGGCGATGGTCTCGAGGAAGCAGCCGGCCACCAGGAGGATGACGTTCAGGAGGATGAGGATGATGATCGGGTTGTCGGAGATCATCAGCACGAGCGCCGCGAAGTGCTCGGTCACCCGGTTCGAGGTCAGGATCCAGGCGAAGATCGAGGCGCCGGCGACGATCAGCATGATCGAGGCGGTGGTCTCGATGGTCTCCATGCTGACCCGCACGAGGCGCGTCATCGTCAGCGTCCGATAGACGAAGATGCCGAGGATCAGCGCCCAGAAGACGGCGGCGATGGCGGCCTCGGTCGGCGTGACCATGCCGGAGAGGATGCCGCCGACGATGATCAGGGGCGTCATCAGCGAGAGGAAGGCCTTCTGGGTGGCATGCCAGAGGACGCAGAGGTCGAAGGCGGCGTCGCGCGGGTAGTTCCGCACCCGGGCGTACCAGGCGATCATCACCATCAGCGAGACGGCCATCAAGAGGCCGGGGATGAAGCCGGCGGCGAAAAGCTGGCCGATCGAGGCGTTGGCCATGACCCCGTAGATGACCATGGGCAGCGACGGCGGGATGATCGGCCCGATGGTCGAGCTCGCCGCCGTGACGCCCACCGAGAAGCCGCGATCGTAGCCGGCGTCGCGCATCGCCTTGACCTCGATCGTCCCGAGCCCGCCGGCATCCGCCACGGCGGCACCCGACATGCCGGCGAAGACCACCGAGGCGCCGACATTGACGTGGCCGAGCCCGCCCCGCATCCAGCCGACGAGGGCGCGCGCGAAGCCGAAGATGCGGTTGGTGATGCCGGCCGAGTTCATCAGGTTGCCGGCGAGGATGAAGAACGGCACCGCGAGCAGCGGGAAGCTGTCGATGCCGTTGACCATGCGGTGGAGGACGACGACGTCGGGCACGGCACCCGAGACCAGCACGTAGACGAGCGACGAGCCGGCAAGCGCGAAGGCGACGGGCACGCCGATGCCGAGCAGGCCGAAGAAGGCAATGAAGAGAATGGCGATGTACAAGTGGCCGGCCCTCAGATGTCGCCAGGATAGGGGCTGTCACCCTGCAGGCGATGCAGCAGAGACTGCGCGGTGCGCAGGATCATGATGATGATGCCGATGAAAACGACCGAGTAGAGCCAGGACATCGAGAGGTCGATCACCGCCATCTTCTGCGGCGCCATCATGCCGATCATGCGCCAGCCGACCCAGCCGAGATAAGCGAGGAAGGCGATCGTGATGACGTCGACCACTATCATCAGCCGGCGCGAGCCGGCGCGGCTGAGCCGGGTGTGCAGGTACTCGACGGCGATATGCGCACGGCGCCGGCAGACCATGCCGCCGCCGATGAACGTGGTGCCGATGAGGAAGTAGCGGGCCGCCTCCTCGGTCCAGCCGAAGCTGTCGTTCAGCACGTAGCGGGTGAAGAACTGCAAAAAGACGATGACGGTGAGGCCCCAGAAGACGAGGAAGGCCGGCCAGTCCTCGAGGCCGAACTCGCGCCACTCGAACGGCGGGTCGGGCTTCTCCTCGAGATGAAAGCCGAACTCGTCGTTCCTCGGGGCCTCACCCTGCATCATAACGCTCCGCGATGCCGGCTTACTTGATCGCCTGCAGGCGGTCGAACTGCTCCTGCGACCAGGGCACGTCATCGCCGACCAGATGCGGCTCGACGACGGCCTTGAAGAGCGAGCGGTCGACCTCGTTGACGGTCGCACCCAGCTCGGCGAACCCGGTCACGAGCTCGGCCTCGGATGCGTAGATCTCCTCGTTCGAGCGAATGGCCGCCTCCTGGAAGACCTCGTCGAAGATCACCTTGTCCTCGTCCGAGAGCGAGTTCCAGAGATTGCCCGAGATGATGGTGATCAGGCTCTCGGTGATGTGGCCGGTGAGGTTGATGATCGGCGTCGGCTCGTAGAACTTCTTCGCCAGGATGGTCGGCAGCGGATTCTCCTGGGCGTCGACAGTGCCCTGCTGCAGCGCCAGGTAGACCTCGGCGAAAGCGATCGGCGTCGGGTTGGCGCCGACGGCATTCGGAAAGAGCACGTAGAGCGGCGCATCGGGCACGCGGATCTTCAGGCCCTTCATGTCCTCGGGCGTGTTGATCGGTGTCTTCGAGGTCACGTGACGCTCGCCATAATAGAGGATGGCGGAGACATGGTGGCCGGTCGCGTCGACATAGCCCTCTTTCATCTCGTCCCAGAGATCGCTCTCGGCGTAGGCCTTCCAGTGATCGACGTCGCGGAACATGTAGGGGGCCGAGGCGATGGTCAGCGGCTCGAAGGAGCGGCCGGCGAAGTTCATGCCGGTGTAGATGATGTCGACCGTTCCGAGGGTAAGGCCCTGGTTGATGTCGGTTTCCTTGCCCAGCGACGAGGCCGGGAACACCTCCATGGTGTAGCGGCCGTCGGTACGCTCGGCGATCTGCTCGGCGGCCCACAGGGCCGCGGTATGGTAGGCCTCGCTGGTCTCGTAGACATGCGCGAACTTGAGCGCCTGCTGGGCCGAGGCGCCGCCGGCGAGGAGTGCCATGGCAGCGGCGACGGAAGCGCCGAGAGCCCGGCGCGACATGCTGATCATTGGATTTGCCCCCCTGATCGTGAACGTTTGGGCGCGGTCGCCCGCGCCCGGGTAGCCCACTTCTAGAGGAGCGTTCGGGCCTTGGGTATCCCCGCCGTGCAGGCCCCGTGCGGCACAGCTACTCGACGATCAGGCCCCGTTGCGTCGCGATCTGGCGACTTTCACCGGAAAAATAGCGCAGCTCGTAGCTGCCGGGCTCGGCCGGTGCGACAAGTGTCGCGGGATTGCCGGCAGCGGTGCGTACCGCTGTCCGCCATTTGGTCGGCGCGCTGCCCGGCTCGGCCAGGGTGATCCGATCGCCCTCGCCGCCCGGCCCGGACCAGCCCACGTCGATGCTGCTGCCCGCGGCCACTTGCGCCGGCGCTTCCAGCGCCGCGGCAAGGGCCGCCACCTCGACCGGCCGCCGGCCGATCACCGGCCCGCCACCGTGCAGCAGGTAGCGGAGCTCGTAGAGCCCGCTTTCGCCCGGCGCCACGAAGTCCAGCGTCGCACCACGGCCAATCCGCTGGGCATGCTCGCGGGTGCGGGCCGGCGCATCGGCGGGCACCAGCACGACCTCGTCGCGCGCCAGGAGCGGCCCCTGGATCTCGACGGCGAAGCCCTGCCCCGGCGCCACGCTATCGGGTGCCACGAGCGTGGCGGTCGCGGCCACGACCTCGATCTCGCGCTGGCCGATCACGCGCGGCCCCTCGCGCAGGACATAGCGCAGCTCGTAGAGCCCCGGCTCCAGCGGCGCCTCGACCGAAAGCGGGCTGCCCTCGTTGACGTAGGTGTAGGCGAGGTACTGGCCGGGGCGCTGGCCGGGCTCGGCGATGGCGATGTAGTCGCGATCGTAGCCCGGCCCGCTCCAGCTCACCTCGAGCGGATGACCGATGGCGACGCTGTCGCCGGCATCGAGCGTCACCGTCAGCGGCGTCACCTCGAGCTCGCGCCGGACGATGACGCGGGGACCCTCGCGCAGCACGTAGCGGATCTCGTAGAGACCGGGATCGGCCGGGGCGGTCACGGCGAGCGGGCTGCCCTCGTTGACATAGGTGTAGTTGACGTAGGCGCCGGGGTTCTGGTCCGCCGCCGCGATGCTGACGAAGTCGCGGTCATGGCCGGGGCCGGTCCAGGCGATGGCGACCTCGCTGCCGGCCGGGACCTGAAGCGGGGCGTCGAGCGTGGCGGCGGCGGCCGCGACCTCGATCGCGCGCCGGGCGATGACGCGCGGTCCCTCGCGCAGCACGTAGCGGACCTCGTAGAGCCCGGGATCGGCCGGAGCGGTCACGACGAGCGGGCTGCCCGCGTTGACATAGGTGTAGTTGACATAGGCGCCCGGGTTCTGGTCCGCCGCCGCGATGCTGACATAGTCGCGGTCGTGGCCGGGACCGGTCCAGCCGACGCTGACCTGGCTGCCGGCCTGAACGATCTCGGGGGCTTCCAGCGACGCCGGGACGTCGACGACCTCGATCTCGAGGCGGGCCAGGACGGCATTGCTCGCCTGCTCGACATAGCGCAGCTCGTAGAGGCCGGGCTCGGCCGGGGCCGTGACAGTGAGCGGGCTGCCGGCCTCGGCATAGGAGTAGTTGATGTACTGGCCGTCGCGCTGGTCCAGCCCGGCGATCGCCACATAGTCGCGTGGCGCCCCCGGACCGGTCCAGGCGACCTCGATCGCGGTCGCCACGTCGACACTTGCAGCGGCCGCGAGCGTCGCCTCGGGCAAGGCCTCGGGTTCGGGCTCCGGCTCCGGCTGGACCTGGGTCTCGACAGGTGCGGCGACGGCGGCCTCCGCGACCTGGGCCAGCGCTTCGCGCAGCTCACCGGCATCGGCGGCGGTGCGGAAGAGACCACCCGTGTTGTCGGCGATGCAGCGGAGCTGCGCCTGGTCGGCCTCATTGGCGACGTCGAAGCCGACGACATGCGCGGTGAAAGCGACGCCGGCGGCGGCCAGCTCGGCGGCGACGGCACAAGGGTCGGCACCGCAGGTCTCGATGCCATCCGAGAGCAGCAGGACGGTCGCCGGCACGTCCCGGTAACGCAGGAGCTCGGCCGCCTGGCGGACGGCCTCGGTGAGCGGCGTCTTGCCGCGTGGCACGAGCCCCTCGACCTTCGCGACGAACGCCGCCGGATCGACGGGGCCGGGTTGCACGACCACCTCGATGTCGCTGCAGTCGCCCTCGCGCCGATGGCCATAGGCGACGAGGCCGAGCGACTCGGCGGGATCCCAGTCGGCGACCAGCTCGCCCAGGACCTCGCGCGCGATCTCGATCTTGTGGCGACCCTCGACCTGGCCCCACATGCTGTTCGACGCATCGTAGACGATGACGACCTCGGCCCGCGCGGCCGCCGTCGCGAGCCCCGCCAGCACCAGCCCGATCAACCATGCACGCATCGCCAGCTCCCCTGTTCGCGTTCTGCGGGAACCTAGTCGGGCGGCCGAGCAATTGACAAGCGCGGACGGCGTTGGGCATTGTGCACCGCCGCATTGCGGAAACACCCCGGATCACACCAGCGGAACAGATCGGTACCATGGCATCGGCAGTTGAGCACGCCCCGGACATTGCACCGGGCGGCATCGTCATCACCCTTCCCGACGGCAGCGAGCGTCGGTTCGGGTCGACGACGACCGGCGCCGAGATTGCGGCCTCGATCGCCAAAAGCCTGGCCAAGCAGGCACTCGCCGTCGAGGTCGACGGGGTTCTGCGCGATCTCGACTGGCCGATCGGGACCTATGCCGGGGTGCGGATCGTCACCGGCCGGGACCCCGAGGCGCTGGCGCTGATTCGCCACGACTGCGCGCATGTCATGGCCGAAGCGGTGCAGGACCTGTTCCCGGGCACGCAGGTGACGATCGGCCCGCCGATCGAGAACGGCTTCTATTACGACTTCGCGCGGAACGAGCCGTTCCATCCCGAGGACCTCGAGCGGATCGAGGCGCGGATGGCCGAGATCGTGAAGGCCGACAAGCCGTTCCGGCGCGAGGAGGTGAGCCGCGCCGAGGCGCATCGCCGGTTCGAGGCGATGGGCGAGCGCTACAAGCTCGAGCTGCTGGACGCGATTCCCGAGGGCGAGCCGGTGACGCTCTACCATCAGGGCGAGTGGTTCGATCTCTGCCGCGGCCCCCACGGACCCTCCACCGGCCGCATCGGCGCCTTCAAGCTGATGAAGATCGCCGGCGCCTACTGGCGCGGCGATGCCCGGAACGCGCAGCTCCAGCGGATCTACGGCACCGCCTTCGCCAGCCAGAAGGAGCTCGACGCCCATCTGCACCAGCTCGCCGAGGCGGAGCGCCGCGACCACCGGCGCCTCGGGCGCGAGATGGGCCTCTTCCACATCCAGGAGGAGGCAACCGGCTCGGTCTTCTGGCATCCCAAGGGCTGGCGGATCTGGCAGGAGGTCGAGAGCTACATGCGCCGTCGGCTCGATGCTGCCGGCTACCAGGAGGTGAAGACCCCGCAGCTCGTCGACCGGGTCTTGTGGGAACGCTCCGGGCACTGGGAGAAGTTTCGCGAGCACATGTTCACGCTCGACGCCGACGAGCGCGTGCTGGCGCTCAAGCCGATGAACTGCCCGTGCCACGTGCAGATCTTCAACCAGGCCCTGAAGAGCTATCGCGAGCTGCCGCTGCGCATGTCCGAGTTCGGCGCCTGCCACCGCAACGAGCCGTCGGGTGCGCTCCACGGCATCATGCGGGTGCGGGCCTTCACCCAGGACGACGCGCACATCTTCTGCACCGAGGACCAGGTCACCGCCGAGAGCGTCGCCTTCTGCGAGCTCCTGCGGCAGGTCTATGCCGATTTCGGCTTCACCGACGTCAGCGTGAAGTTTTCCGACCGGCCAACCGTCCGGGCGGGCGAGGACGCGACCTGGGATCGGGCCGAGCAGGCGCTGCGGGACGCGACCGAAGCGGCCGGGCTCGAGACCGTGCTCAACCCGGGCGAAGGCGCCTTTTATGGCCCGAAGCTCGAGTTCGTGCTGCGCGACGCCATCGGCCGCGACTGGCAGTGCGGCACGCTGCAGGTCGACTTCGTCCTGCCCGAACGGCTGGACGCGACCTATGTCGGCGCCGACGGCGCCCGGCATCGGCCGGTCATGCTGCACCGCGCCATCCTGGGCTCGATGGAGCGCTTCCTCGGCATCCTGATCGAGCATCATGCGGGCCGCCTGCCGCTCTGGCTCGCACCGGTCCAGATCGTGGTAGCGACGGTCACGAACGATGCCGACGCCTACGCCCGGGAGGTCGCGGCAGCGCTGGAGGGTGCCGGTCTGCGCGTCGACTGCGACACCCGCAGCGACAAGATCTCCTACAAGGTGCGCGAGCATTCGCTCGCCAAGGTGCCGCTGATCATGGCGGTGGGCGGGCGCGAGGCGGCGGAGCACTCCGTCAGCCTGCGGCGGCTGGGCAGCCAGGCGCAGGAAGCGCTTTCGCTTGACGCCGCGATTGCCATGTGTCAGCGAGAATCCGCTGCTCCCGACCGGCAAACCTGACGAGGCGCCGGTGAGCAGTGGACGGCCGGAGGCCGGGCGACTCTTGGTTGTCCGGTCGTTTCGGCATATGCGAACGAACGAGGATGAAACATTGGAGGTCGATCACGGCTGATGGCAGCAAATCCCAAAGGCGACGAACACCGCATCAACGACCGCATCGACGCACGTGAGGTCCGGCTGGTCGATCAAGACGGTGGAATGGTGGGGGTCGTGGCGATACGTGACGCTCTCACACGCGCCGAAGACGTGGGGCTCGATCTGGTCGAGATCTCACCCAACGCCACGCCTCCCGTCTGCAAGATCCTCGATTACGGCAAGTTCAAGTACGAGGCGCAGAAGAAGGCCAACGCTGCCCGCAAGAAGCAGCGCGTCATCGAGGTCAAGGAGATCAAGATGCGCCCGTCGATCGATGACAACGACTACTCGATCAAGATGAAGAAAGTGCGCGAGTTCCTGGACGAGGGCGACAAGGTCAAGGTGACGATGCGCTTTCGCGGGCGCGAGATGGCGCACCAGCATCTGGCGATGAACATTCTCGAGAAAGTGCGCGAGGAGCTGGCCGACCTCGCCAAGATCGAGCAGTTTCCGAAGCTCGAGGGCCGCCAAATGATAATGGTGATGGCCCCGCTCAAGTGACGGCGCCGCAGGCTGGCCGGCTCCAGGCCCTGCGCGACGCGCTCGCCGGGGCCGGCGTGGACGGTTTCATCTTGCAACGCACCGACCAGCACGGCAGCGAGTATCTGCCGGCGGCGGAGCAGCGACTCGCCTGGCTCACCGGCTTCACCGGCTCGGCGGGACAGGCGGTCGTCCTGCCCGATGCCGCTGCCGTTTTCACCGACGGCCGCTACACCGTGCAGATCGGCATCGAGGTCGACGCCAGCCTCTTCGAACGCTGCAATTCCGGTGACATGCCGCCGCCGCGCTGGCTGGAGGAGCGGCTGCAGCCGGGCATGCGGCTCGGCTACGATGCCAAGCTGATCCGCAAGGCGGAACGTGAGAAGCTGGCGCGGCTCTGCCAGGGCCGCGGTGCCGAGCTCGTCGCCCTGACCCCGAACCCGATCGATCGGATCTGGACGGACCGCCCGCCGCCGCCGCTCGCACCCGTCACTGCCCACGACGAGAGCAGGGCCGGCGAATCGAGCGTCGCCAAGCGACAGCGCATGGGCGAGGCCGTGGCCAGGCGTGGCGCCGACTGGCTGCTCGTCACCGCCGCCGACAGCATCGCCTGGCTGCTGAACGTTCGCGGCGGCGATGTTCCCTACAACCCGCTCTGCCTCAGCCACCTGCTGCTCGGCGCCGACGGCACGGCGCGGTGGTTCGTCGATCCGGCCAAGCTCCAGGGCGGCACCAGGCTGGACAATGCCGTCGCCACCGAGCCCTACGAGGCCCTGGATGGCGCCCTTGCGGAACTCGGGCGCTCCGGTGCGCGGGTGCTGGTCGATCCGACGATGAATGCCGCCGGCTTCGCCGACATCCTGGCTCAGGCCGGCGCCCGGGTCGTCGAGGGCCAGGACCCGATCCCGCTCGCCAAGGCGCGCAAGAACCCGACCGAGATCGAAGGTGCCCTGGAGGCCCAGCGCCGCGACGGTGCGGCGGTGGTTCGCTTCCTCGCCTGGCTGGACGGTCTGGATCACGACCATGCCATCGACGAGGCGGCGGCCGCGGAACGGCTCGAGGCCGAGCGTGCCAAAGACCCGCTCTATCGGGGCCCGAGCTTCGAGACCATCTCGGCGCATGGCCCCAACGCCGCCCTGCCGCATTACCGCGTCACCCTAGACACCAACCGGAAACTGACGGCCGGCACCGTTTATCTCGTCGATTCCGGCGGCCAGTATCTCGACGGCACGACGGACATCACCCGCACCGTCGCCCTCGGCCAGCCGACGGCCGAGGTGCAGGAGCGCTTCACCCTCGTCCTCAAAGGCCACATCGCCCTGGCCGAGGCGGTCTTTCCCGAAGGCACGAGCGGCAGCCAGCTCGACACGCTGGCGCGGCTGGCCCTCTGGCGCCGCGGCCTCGATTTCGACCACGGCACGGGGCACGGCATCGGCAGCTATCTCTGCGTCCACGAGGGGCCGCAGCGGATCGCCAAGCGTGGCGGCGACACGCCGCTCGAGACCGGCATGATCGTCTCGAACGAGCCGGGCTATTACGAGCCCGGCGAGTACGGTATCCGCACCGAGAACCTCATCCTGGTCGAGGAGGCGCCGGCCGCCGAGGGCGGCGACCGCCGGCTCCTGCATTTCCGCACCCTCACCCTGGCGCCGATCGACCGCCGGCTGATCGACCCGCATCAGCTCACCGAGCCCGAGCGACGTTGGCTCGACACCTATCATGCGCGGGTCCGGGACGAGCTTCGGCCCCTGCTCGACGACGTCACCGGAAATTGGCTGAAAGGCGCAACAGCGCCGCTATAGCCGCCGCGCCACTGGGTCGCGGTGTGTCTGCTCGCAGCCGCCAATATATGATGGAACCGTTGAGGCACATCAATGCACCTCCACGGCCGCACTGCTGGATCGGTGCTGGTCGTGGTCGTCGACCCACCATCAGCCCGGCAGGAGCTCGATGAGCGAGGCAGTTTCCGTCGAGGACGTCCAGTCCCGGCAAGAGCAGCGGAGCTCGCCCCTCTACAAGGGGCGGGTCGAGGTGTACGCCAAGGCCGTCAAGGGCCGGTTCCGGACCATCAAGTGGGCCAGCCTCGCGACTCTGCTCGCCATCTACTACCTCGCCCCCTGGATCCGCTTCGATCGTGGTGCAGGCGCCCCCGACCAGGCCATCCTCGCCGACATGGCCGGCCGTCGCCTCTATTTCTTCTGGATCGAGATCTGGCCGCAGGAGGTCTACTTTCTCACCGGAATCCTGGTGCTCGCCGCCTTCGGCCTGTTCTTCGCCACCGCGCTCTTCGGCCGCATCTGGTGCGGCTTCACCTGCCCGCAGACCGTCTGGACCGACCTGTTCATGGCGGTCGAGCGCTGGATCGAGGGCGACCGAAACGAGCGGATGCGCTTCGACAAGCAGCCCTGGACCGCCGCCAAGTGGCGCAAGCGGGTGACCAAGCACGCCGTCTGGCTGCTGATCGCGTTCCTGACCGGCGGGGCCTGGATCCTCTATTTCAACGATGCGCCGACCATGATCGGCGAGTTCTTCTCGGGCCGGGCCGGAGCGGCCGTCTACTTCTTCACGTTCCTCTTCACGGCGACGACCTACCTGCTCGCCGGCCTCGCCCGCGAGCAGGTCTGCACCTACATGTGCCCATGGCCGCGCATCCAGGGCGCGCTGGTCGACCAGGACACCATGGCGGTGACCTACGAGGCCTGGCGCGGCGAGCCGCGCGGCAAGCACAAGAAGGGCCAGAGCTGGGATGGCCGGGGCGATTGCGTGGACTGCAAGCAATGCGTCGCCGTCTGCCCGATGGGCATCGACATCCGCGATGGATTCCAGCTCGAATGCATCGGCTGCGGTCTCTGCATCGATGCCTGCAACGAGGTCATGGCCAAGGTCGAGCGCCCGCCCAACCTGATCGCCTATGACAGTGAGCGCAACCAGGAGCTCAGGGCCGCGGGCCAGCCCGAGCGCTATCGGATCGTCCGGCCGCGCACCATCCTCTACACCGCGATCATCGCCGCCGTGGCTCTGATCATGCTGGGCGCGCTCGCGCTGCGCTCGTCCACCGATGTCAACGTCATCCCCGAGCGCAACCCGCTCTTCGTGACGATGGCCGACGGCAGCATCCGCAACGGCTACCAGATCAAGATCCTGAACAAGGAGCGGGCGGACCGCACCTACACCCTGGCGCTGGCCGACCCGATGCCGGGAGCGGTCTTCAGCACACCGAACGGGCCGAGCGGCTCATCCCTCGATCTCGCCGCCGTCTCCGACGATGTCGCCACCCACCGTGTCTTCCTGGGATTGCCACGCGCGGCATTGACCGAAGCCGCGACACCGATCACGCTGGTTCTGACCGACAACCTCACCGGCGAGGAGCGCCGCTTCTCGACGGTCTTCCGAGGACCCGATACATGAGCGTCGGCCTGTCCGGCCCGGCCACGCGGCATCGCCCGGGCTGGTACATTCCCTGGATCCTGGTCGCCGGCTTCGGCGTCGTTCTCGCCGTCAACCTGGCCATGATCTGGATCGCCATGAGCACCTGGACCGGCATCTCGACCAACCGCGCCTACGACAAGGGCATCACCTACAACCGCAATCTCGATGCCGCGGAGCGTCAGGCGGCGCTGGGCTGGCGGGCCAGCATCGTGACCGCGCAGGCGGCCGGACTCGCCGGCACGATCTCGGTCCACCTGGTCGACGCCCGGGGCCAGCCACTCGAGCGCATCGACGTCCAGGCGGACTTCGAGCGGCCGACACATCAGGGCTATGATTTCGCCCTGACCCTGGAGCGCACCGGCCCCGGCACCTATGCGGCACGGTTCACGGCCCCCCTGGCTGGCCTCTGGGACGTTCGGGTGATCGCCACGCGCGGCGGCGACCGGCTGGTCGTCACCGAGCGCCTGATGCTGCACTGAAGTCATGGTCGCGCACGCGGCGCATTCCTCCGGTCGATCGGGCGCTGCAGACGACAGTGCGGAGAAACCGACCGACGTCACCGGCTTCGTCAGGATCGACCCGGCGAGCGGCACCGCCATCCTGCAGCTCATGGTCGAGGGTGTCCATTGCGGCGCCTGCGTGCGGCGGATCGAGCGGGCGCTCGAGGCCGAGCCCGACGTTCAAACCGGCCGCCTGAACCTGACCACGCGACGGTTGACCCTCGCCTGGGAGGGGCCGCCGGCACGTGGCAACGAGCTGGTCGCGAAAATCGAGGGCCTCGGCTATCCGGTCGTCCCGTTCGACCCGGAAAGCCTCGCCGTCTCCGACAACCGGGCGGAGCGCGACCTGCTCCGCTGCATGGCGGTCGCCGGCTTCGCCGCCAGCAATGTCATGCTGCTCGCGGTTTCCGTCTGGGCCGGTCATTTCTCCGGGATGGGGGACGCGACGCGCGACTTCCTCCACTGGATGCAGGCGCTGATCGTCCTGCCGTCGCTCGCCTTTGCCGGCCGCCCCTTCTTCCGTTCGGCCATGGCGGCACTCCGTGCCGGCCACGCCAACATGGACGTGCCGATCTCGCTGGCCCTCGTCCTCGCCCCGGCGATGAGCCTGCTCGAGACGATACAGGGCGGCGAGCACGCCTATTTCGACAGCGCCATCATGCTGCTCTTCTTCTTGCTGATCGGTCGCTACCTCGACAGCCGGGCGCGTGGCGTCGCCCGCTCCGCCGTCGAGCGACTGATGACGCTTCGCGCCACCGCCGTCACCCTGCTCCTGCCAGACGGCCAGACGCGCAGCTGCCGGCCGGAGCAGCTCGAGGCCGGCCAGACCGTCCTTGTCGCCGCAGGCGAGCGCATCGGTATCGACGGGGCCGTCCGAGCCGGCCAGAGCGAGATCGACACGAGCGCCATCACTGGCGAGACCCTGCCGGCCATCGCTACCCCCGGCACGCGCGTCTTCGCCGGCACGATCAATCTGGCGGCTCCCATCGAGGTGACGGTCCGCTCGGTCGGCGAGGGCACGCTGCTCGCCGAGATCGTCAAGCTGATGGAGCTCGCCGAGCAGAAGCGCGGTCGCTTCGTCGCCCTGGCCGACCGTATCGCCCGCGCCTACTCGCCGGTCGTCCATCTGCTTGCCGCCCTCACCTTCCTCGGCTGGTGGCTGGCCATGGATGCCCCCTGGCAGGTGGCTCTGCTCAATGCCGTCGCCGTCCTGATCATCACCTGCCCCTGCGCGCTCGGCCTCGCCGTGCCGGCGGTGCAGGTGCTGGCCAGCGGCCGGCTGATGCGGCGGGGCGTCCTGCTCAAGTCCGCGACCGCGCTCGAGCGCCTCGCCGAGGTCGACACCGTTGTCTTCGACAAGACCGGCACGCTGACGGAGGGCGACCTCGTCCTGGTCGAGGGGAACGGCGAGCAGGACCTCCTGGTTCAGGCCGCTTCCATGGCCAGGAGCTCGCGTCATCCGCTCGCCCGCGCCCTCGCCCGCGCCTGTCCCGGGGCGCGCGCCGCCGCCGCTGTCGAGGAGCTGCCGGGGCTCGGCCTCAGGCTCACCACGGAGGCCGGCGAGCTTCGCCTCGGTCGCCGCAGCTGGGCAGCGCCCGGGATTGCCGACGACGCCGATGCCGGCACCGAGCTCTGGCTGGCGCTGCCGGGGCGGCCGCCGCATCGCTTTGCCTTCCGGGACCGCCCGCGCACCGATGCCGCTGCGACCGTCAGGGCCCTCCAGGCACGCGGTCTCGAGGTTCAGCTCCTCTCCGGCGATCGGCCGCGGCCTGTGGCGGCGCTGGCCGCCGAGCTCGGCATCGCGACCTGGCAGGCCGGCTGCCGGCCGGACGAGAAGGTGGCGCACCTGGCCGCTCTCGCTGCGGCGGGGCGCAAGGTGATGATGGTGGGAGACGGGCTCAACGACGCACCGGCGCTGGCCGCGGCGCATGTCTCGCTGTCGCCATCGACGGCGGTCGACATCAGCCAGACAGCGGCCGACGCCGTCTTCCAGGGGCGGTTCCTGGCGCCGGTCGTGCTCGTCCTCGAGATCGCCGGGCGGAGCCGCCGGCTGGTCGAGCAGAACCTCGGACTCGCCTTCGGCTACAATGTCCTGGCGGTGCCGCTCGCCGTGCTCGGCTTCGTCACGCCGCTCATCGCGGCGATCTGCATGTCGGCGAGCTCGCTCGTCGTCGTCGGCAATTCACTCCGCCTGAATCGGAAATAGCAGAGCGGCCGTGGGCGCCGCCGGGCTCAGGCGTCGTGCGTGCGGCGCAGGACCCGCTCGGGTGTGGTCGCCTGATGCACGAAGACGACGATGATGGCGATGCCGAAGAGGAAGATCATGACACCGAAGAAGCCGAACATCGTGTCGGCCGCCCGGCTCATGATGATCAGGCCGAGGAGGGCGAGCACGCCCATCGCAATGCCCCCGAGCCAACGCCCCAGATCGTTCATTCCGTTATTCCTCGCAAGTCAGGTCTAACGCTCTCAGGCGGCGTCCAACTCGACGATGTCGCGGTAGGCATGCCAGGTCGCATGGCCGATCAGCGGCAGCGTCACAATCAGTCCGAGATAGAGCGTGACCAGCCCGGCCATCATGAAGATCACGATCAGCCCGCCCCAGAAGAGCAGCGGCATCGGGTTGGCCTGCACCGCCCGCACGCTCGTCGCGATCGCCTCGATGATATTGGCGGCGGGCCGGTCGAGAAGCAGCGGGATGGAGACGACGCTGATCGAGAAGGCGACGAGCGCCAGCACGCCACCGACGGCCGAGCCGATGATCAAGAAGGGCCAGCTGTCGGCCGACAGGAACGTCGCGACGAAGAGATTGTGGAAGTCCGGCGGCTCCATGCCGAAATAGAGGAAGAAGAGCAATGCCGCGGTCCGCGCCCAGAAGAACATGAGGAGCAGGAGCGCCATGCCCATGAGCCCCATCTGGCTCGGGTTGCGGTTGAAGGCGCCGAGCGCATCGGCCAGGCTGGTCGGCAGGCCCTGCTCGCTCCGGCGACTGGCTTCGTAGAGGCCGACCGCCAGGATCGGGCCGACGATCAGGAAACCGGCCATGATCGGCAATACCAGATAGGGCATGTCGAAGGCGAACAGCCCCCAGGTGATCAGGTAGCCCGTCACCGCCGCGAGCGTGCCATAGACGAAGCTCACGCCGGGTGTCTTCAGGCAGTCCTGCCAGCCCTTGCGCAGCCAAGTCCACGGCTGGTCCATCTCCAGCTTGCGAACTCTGACCGTCGGCTGCGCGAACACCGGAACGGCGTCGGCCATCGTCGTCACTCCCAGATCATTCCCGCCACCGGGCTGGCCCGGATCGAAGGCAACCTTGCACAGCCCCCACTTTACACAAGGCCAACGCGGCCGGCCACCACCGCCGATGTGTCACACCTCGTGTGGCGCAATCGGGGTTGCGCAAACAGGGGCTTCGTAGTGCAAAGGTGATCGCCGGCTCTTGACTTGGATCAATGTCAGGTCGCTGCTGCGCAGGCAATCCCTTCAGCGCAGCACGGGCCGCATTTTCCACCAACGGCACGTGGGACGCGGCAAGCGGGAGAACGAGATGGCAGCGGTGATGACGGCCCCGGTTGGCCGTGCCCTGAGCGCCTACGACGAGGACGTGGTCCGGCTGTTCACGCTGGCGACGGTCTTCTGGGGCGTCGTCGGCTTCCTCGTAGGCGTCGTCATCGCCTTCCAGCTCGCCTATCCCGTGCTCAACCTCGATCTCGAGTGGACGAGCTTCGGGCGCCTGCGGCCGCTGCACACCTCTGCGGTAGTCTTCGCCTTCGGCGGCAACGCGTTGCTCGGCACCTCGCTCTACGTGGTCCAGCGCACCTGTCGGACCAGCCTGTTCGGCGGGCCGCTGCTCGCCAGCTTCCTGTTCTGGGGCTACCAGCTCTTCATCGTGCTCGCCGCCACCGGCTACGTCATGGGCGTCACCCAGAGCCGCGAGTACGCCGAGCCGGAATGGTATGTCGACCTCTGGCTGACCGTGGTCTGGGTCACCTACCTCGTCATCTTCATGGGCACGCTGCTCAAGCGCAAAGAGCCGCACATCTACGTCGCCAACTGGTTCTACCTCGCCTTCATCATCACCATCGCGATGCTGCACATCGTCAACAACCTGGCGGTGCCGGTGACGTTCTTCGGGATCAAGAGCTACTCGCTCTTCGCTGGCGTCCAGGACGCGCTGACACAGTGGTGGTACGGCCACAACGCCGTCGGCTTCTTCCTCACCGCCGGGTTTCTCGGCATGATGTATTATTTCGTGCCGAAGCAGGCGAACCGGCCGGTCTATTCCTACCGCCTCTCGATCATCCACTTCTGGGCGCTGATTTTCCTCTATATCTGGGCTGGCCCGCACCATCTGCACTACACCGCGCTGCCCGACTGGGCGCAGGTGCTGGGCATGACGTTCTCGATCATGCTCTGGATGCCGTCCTGGGGCGGCATGATCAACGGCCTGATGACGCTCTCCGGCGCCTGGGACAAGCTGCGCACCGACCCGGTCCTGCGCTTCCTCGTGGTCTCGGTCGCCTTCTACGGCATGAGCACGTTCGAGGGGCCGCTCATGTCGATCCGGCAGGTCAATGCGCTCTCGCACTACACCGACTGGACCATCGGCCACGTCCATTCCGGCGCGCTCGGCTGGGTCGCCTTCGTCAGCTTCGGCGCCGTCTACTATCTCGTGCCCAGGCTCTGGCAGGCGCAGCGGCTCTACTCGCTCCGCCTCGTCGAATGGCACTTCTGGATCGCGACCCTCGGCATCGTCCTCTACATCACGGCGATGTGGGTGTCTGGGATCATGCAGGGCCTGATGTGGCGTTCCTATGACAGCCTCGGCTTCCTCCAGTACTCGTTCGTCGAGACGGTGGCGGCCATGCATCCCTATTACGTGATCCGGGCCTTCGGCGGCGTACTCTTCCTCAGCGGTGCGCTCATCATGGTCTACAATCTGATCCGGACCATGCGCCGCGAGATCAGGGTCGAGGAAGAGCCTGGTCGGGTCATGGCGGGACCCGTGCCCGCCCCGGCCGAATAAGGAGCGCCCCGATGAACCTGATCAAGCATCATGGCAAGATCGAGACGCGCGCCTCGGTTCTCGCCATCCTCATCCTGATCACCGTCTCGATCGGCGGGCTCGTCGAGATCGTCCCGCTGTTCAAGATCGAATCGACGATCGAGAAGGTCGAGGGTGTCCGCCCCTACTCACCGCTCGAGCAGGTCGGCCGCAACATCTACATCCGCGAAGGCTGCTACAACTGCCACAGCCAGATGATCCGGCCGTTCCGTGACGAGGCCGAGCGCTATGGCCACTACAGCCTCGCCGCGGAGAGCATGTACGACCACCCCTTCCAATGGGGCAGCAAGCGAACCGGGCCGGATCTCGCGCGGGTCGGCGGCAAGTACTCGAACGACTGGCACGTCGCGCATATGGTCGATCCCCGGGCCGTCGTGCCGGAGAGCATCATGCCCGGCTATCACTTCCTCCTGGAGCGCGAGGTCGGCTACCACGACATCGCCGAGCATCTGCGCACGCTCGGCATCGTCGGCGTGCCCTATACCGAAGAGATGATCGAGAGCGCCGCCGCCGATCTGCGTGACCAGGCGACGCCCGATGCCGACTATGACGGTCTCCTCGCGCGCTATCCCAAGGCCGTCGTCGGCGACCTCGACGGCCGGCCGAACGAAGTCACCGAAATGGACGCGGTCATCGCCTACCTGCAGATCCTCGGCCGGATGGTGGACTTCACCGACATCCGCACCGAGGACATCCTGCAGTAGCGGCGCAAGGGCGTATCGCTCGTGGTCGACACGCTCGCCGAATGGGCGAACGCCGTTTGGGGCCTGTGGCTGATGCTGATCTTCATCGGCATCGTCGCCTGGGTGTTCTGGCCCGGCCGAAAGAAAGAGATGGAAGAGAACGCCCGCATTCCGTTCGAGGACCAGCCCGACGACCTGCCCGGTGAGAAGGAGAAGACGAATGGCGACCGTTGAGAGGGACGAGGTCACCGGGGTCGATACGACCGGCCACGAATGGGACGGGATCAAGGAGCTCAACAACCCGCTGCCCAAATGGTGGCTCTACGTCTTCTATGCCAGCATCGCCTTCTCGGTGCTCTGGTGGATCCTCTTCCCGGCCTGGCCCAGCTCGACCGGCTACACCCCGGGGCTGCTCGGCTCGAACCAGCGCTTGGAGCTGGATACGCGGCTGGCCGAGGCCCGGGCAGCCCAGGCAGTGTTCCTCGAGCGAATCGCCGCGGCGGATGCGGCGGAGGTCGCCGCGGACCCCGAGCTCCTGCAGTTCGCCCTGGCGGGTGGCGAGCGTCACTTCAAGGACAACTGTGCGGGTTGTCACGGGTTGGGCGGCGCCGGCCAGTTGCACTACCCGACTCTGGCCGACGATGCGTGGATCTGGGGCGGCTCGCTCGACTCGATCCAGCAGACCATCAGGCACGGCATTCGCAACGAGGACGATCCCGACGCGCGCTTCGGCATAATGCCGGCTTTCGGCGCCGACGAGATCCTCAGCCGCGAGGAGATCGCCGGGGTCGTGCAATACGTGCTGGCGCTCGGCGGACAGGACCATGACGCTGCGCTGGCGGCAACCGGGCAGGAGACGTACGAGCTGAATTGTGCCGCCTGCCACGGCGAGGACGGCAAGGGCATCCGCGATCTGGGCGCCCCCAACCTGACCGATGCCGTCTGGCTCTACGGCAACACGCCCGAGGAAATCGCCGCCCAGATCTCGAGGCCGCAGCACGGTGTCATGCCGGCCTGGCAGGGTCGGCTGCCCGAGGAAGTCATCACCATGCTCACCGTCTACGTCCACAATCTCGGTGGCGGCGAGTAGGCGAGCAGGATCAACCGGTCGGCGGCCCGAGCGAGCGCGGCACGGCGAAGAGGGCGAGGCAGGCCAGCAGCAGGAGCCCGCCGGAGACAGCGAGAACGCCGAGGCCCAGGTGCTCGATGGCCAGCGCCATGAGGAATGGTGCCGCGGCTTGGGCAAAGCGCGAGGGGGCCGTTAGCAGGCCCTGCCGCAGCCCGTACCCAACCGGCCCGAAGAGCGCCAAGGGCAGCGTCCCCTTGGCAATCGTGAGAATGCCGTTGCCGGCACCATGCAGGACGGTGAACAGGACCGCGGCCGGGGCACCGAAGGCGAGCAGCGCTGCCGCTCCGATCGGGTGCGCCAGGGTGGCGAGCCGCGCCGAGACCAGGGGGTGATAGCGGCGCAGCAGGCTGAACTCGACCAGCCGCGCCGCGACCTGGGCGGGTCCGACGAGCGTCGCGGCGAAGAGGGCCATGGCCGGGGTCAGGCCGGCAGTGAGCAGCAGACCCGGCAGGTGCGCGGCATAGGCCGTGCTGACGAACCAGCTCACGGCGAAGACGAAGCCCAGGGCGAGCATCGCGCGCAGCTCGCCCGGCTGTCGGGTGCGCAGCGGCGCGCCCTGGATCACCTCCGGCAGCTTCTGGGTGCCGCGCGGCACCAGCCAGCGATTGATCGGCAGGCAGAGCAGGAGATGGACGAGTGCCCAGAAGACGCAGGCGCCACGCCAGCCGACCGATTGCTCGAGCAGGGTGGTGAGCGGCCAGGCGACGGTGCTGGCGAAGCCGGCGATCAGGGTGATGCCGGTGATGGGCGCCCGCGCCTCGCGCCCATAGATGCCGGCGAGCGTGGCGAATCCGGCGTCGTAGAGGCCCATGGCCATGCCGACGCCGATCAGGAGCCAGGCGAGGATCAGGAGCGAAGGGCCCGAGGTCGCCGCGAGGAGGCCGAGGCCCAGGGCGAAGATCAGGCTGGAAGCGGCAAGGACATCGCGCCCGCCCAGCCGGTCGATGCGACTGCCGACCACGGGCCCGAGAACGCCGGAAACGAGCAGGGCAATCGAGAACGCCGCATAGACCCAGCCGACTCCCAGGCCCAGCGTTTCCGCCATGGGGGCAGCGAGGATTGCCGGCAGGTAATAGGTGGAGCCGAACGCCAGGGTCTGCGTCGTGCCGAGGGCGACGACCACGCCGAGCCTGGAACTCGTCATCGGGGCCGGCCGCTGCGGGGGCGCTGTCGCTCGGTGATCGATCGCGCTAGATATGGGGCAGATGCCATCAGGGAGGAACAGCCATGCCGCTCGCACGGCTCGACCATGTCAATGTGCGCACCAGCCAGCTTCAGGCGATGATCGACTGGTACGGGAAGATCCTCGACATGCAGCCCGGCCCCCGGCCCGACTTCCCGTTCGGCGGCGCCTGGCTGTACTGCGATGGCTTCCCCATCGTTCATCTCGTCGAGGTCGAGGAAGAGCCGGCCGCCATCGCCCCCAAGCTCGAGCATTTCGCCGTCAGCGCCACCGGTCTCGAGGAATTTCTCAAGCATCTGGAAGCGCACGACGTCCCTTACGAAGTTGGCCTGCCGCCGGGCTTCCCGATCATCCAGGTCAACTTTCACGACATCGACCGAAACCACATCCACGTCGACTTCCCGACGGACGAGTCGGCGGCGCTGGCCAAACGCGGGCTGGCCTGAGGACCATCCGCCGACAGTCTCGCGTCACTCGAGCGAGATCCAGCCAGGCTTGAAGTGCTTCTTGAGCTCGGCGGCACGGGCATCGAGACGGCCGGTGCGGCGCCAGGCCTTGAGCTCCGCCGGGGTCGGCGTGCGGCTGGCAATCCTCGGACCATCCGGGTGGAAGAGGCCTTGCGCGTATTGGCGGGCGAGGCTGGACTTCGCGTTGAGCAGGCTGCCGATCATCGGATCGCTGCAGTCGAGAGCCGGCGCCGCCCGGCGCTCGCCCTTGCGGTAGTGGGTCATGAAGACATGGTTGCCGATCTTGGCGGTGCGCTTCAGGCCGGCGAACCAGTCGCAGTGGCGCGGGTCCATGGCACGGGGGTTGACGAAGTAGAGCGCACCGCCGGTAAGCGACGAAGGACCCGCGGAGACCAGGCGGAACGCCCGGTCGAGGCTGCGGCGCACCGGGCCGCCGGCGAGCATGGCATGCGGATCGAGCGCTGCCGGCTGGGCCAGGGCGCGCTTCAGAGCGGGCCATTCGCCGACCGGCTGGAACTGGCGATCCTGGGCGACCACGGCACAGGCCTCGTCGGGAAAGCGGGGGTCCGCCGTGCGGTTCTTCACCACCTCGATCACGGCAGCCATCCCCGCCTCGCCTTCGCCGGCGGCCTCCAGCACCGCGATTATCGCCATGCAGCGCGCCGCCGGCGTCGCCGCCTGGGCAGTGGCCGCATGGCAGGAAAGCAAGCCCAGCACCAGGAGCAACGCACGCCGCAACTCGATCTCCTCGCTGGCTTTTCCGGTGTCGTGATTAAACGTTCGTTCACCATGTCGCGTCAATTGCCGGGCTGCCGCCTCGACCTTCGAGTGCGACCTCGTGTTAGGCTTTACGGGTTTCCGAAGGCCCGCCACTTCGCTAGTTCCTGCCCATGCACCGCCACTCGAGGAACGCATGACGCTGCGCGGACGAATTTTCCTGGCGACACCGGGGCCCACCAACGTGCCCGACCGGGTGCTGCGTGCGATGCATCGCGCCGCGGAGGACTTCGCCGCCCCGGCCTTCAGCGGCGTCGCCCGGTCCTGCCTCGACGATCTGGCGAAGGTCTTCCGCACGACGGGCGAGGTCTTCAGCTTCATCGGCAACGGCCATGCCGCCTGGGAAGTGCCGCTGGTCAACCTCGTGGAGCCGGGTGACACGGTGCTGATGCCGGTCTCCGGCCGGTTCTCGCACTACTGGGCCGAGATGGCGGAGAAGCTCGGGCTCAGGACCGAGCGGCTGGAGATGGATCGCCGGCTGCCGCTGGATGTCGGCCGGATCGCCGATCGCCTGCGCGCCGACACCGAGCACCGGATCAAGGCCCTGCTGGTCGTCCAGACCGAAACCGCGACCGGCATCCGCAGCGACATCGAGGCCATCCGGCGCGCGCTCGACGAGGTGCGTCATCCGGCGCTCTTCG
>Ga0116151_10000535_pt1 | contig 34794 bp, 25 predicted proteins | sample AD_UKC117_MetaG_FD_89893 | JGI IMG/M metagenome (GOLD analysis project Ga0116151, IMG submission 89893) | Active sludge microbial communities of municipal wastewater-treating anaerobic digesters from Hong Kong - AD_UKC117_MetaG | ecosystem: Engineered > Bioreactor > Anaerobic > Digestate... | reverse complement strand
GACCTCCCGCCATATCTGATCGGCGCCTTCGAATCCACATGCGTGTCCTACAACGCCATTGGCCTGCGACGTTCCGGTCTCTTCTCGCCGGACGAGATTTCGGAGGTGCGCCGCGTGTTTCGCGCCCTCTATCGCACGAAACAGTCTTTCACGAACGCGGCTGAGGCGCTCCGCGCGACTGTGACGCAGCGGACTGGGCGCCGCATCCTGGAATTCATCGCGACGCCTTCGAGACTGGGTATCATACGAGGTCGAACCGGCGCCCACGCGAACGAAACGGAGTTCGAGAGCGCCGCCTCCATGGGCGACGCGTCGATCGAGGATTGATCGGTACATCAAGGCCGAGCCAGAACGTCTTATGCAAATGTCGTTACTCACGCATCTACTGGGGCCCCGAAGCGCGTTCGACGGGGGGCTCTATCTTCCGGACCGAAAAGCGTCCCTGGCCCGCCGGCCGATTCAGACGCTACATCCGGAAGGACCCCTGCATGTGCCTCTGACGGTGCGTCGCGACTTGCCGACAGAGCCCGTGGTGCGGCCCGGCGATCGCGTCGTGCTCGGCCAGGCGCTGTCCCGGGCGGCAAATGATCAGGCCGTCGGCGTCCATGCGCCGTGCGCCGGAACCATCGAGGCCCTGAAGCGCGTGTGGACCGTCGAGGACGGATTCCTGCCCGGCGCCATCCTGTCGCCGGATGGATCGAATGAGAGAACCCGGCAGCATCAGGGCTGGGACAACGAGTCCATCATCGTTCAGCTCGCGGAGAACGGCGTCGTGTGCGATACGCCGCGGGCGCCGCTTCACGTCGTCATGCGGGAGGCGATCTCGGCGGGCGTAACGGACCTGATTGTCAACGCCATGGAAACGGAGCCCTATCTCACGGCCGATCTTCGCACGCTTGTTGAGTTTCCGGGCCGGATGATCGATACCACCTGCGAGCTCGCGGACGCCCTCGGCGTTTCCCGCGCGATACTCGCCGTGCCGTTTCGACATCGCCGCGTTGTCAGGCGGCTGCAGAGCGAGGCCGCAGGGCGTTACGTCGAAATTGTTGCGCTGTCGAATCCCTACCCGCAGTGTCATCCCGTCATGCTCCTCAAGGCCGTCCTCGATCGCGAAGTTGCGCCTGGCGCCTCGATTTTCACGGAAGACGCGATCGTTCTGCCGATGGCGACAGTCCGTCGCGCATCGGACGCGCTGCTGAGCGATCTGCCGACGACGCACGCGCTGATGACTGTCGCGGGCGATATCGTCGAGCACGCCGGAACCTATCGCGTGCCGATCGGAACGCGGCTGTCCGATCTTGCCAAACGTGTCGGGCTTGTCGCGCCGGCCGCCCAGGTCATTTACGGCGGGCCGCTGACGGGCAGCGCGTTCGGCTACGAAGAGGCCGTTGTCACACCGGATTCCAAGGCGCTGCTCCTGTTCGGACGCGCCGACATTTCGCGACCGGTTCCCTGTGTTCGCTGCGGCTGGTGTGTCGAGGACTGTCCCGTCGGGATCGATCCGCCGGCCCTGATGCGCCTGGAGACAGAGTCCGTGTGCTCGGACCAGAAACGGACGTCGCTTCGCGCCTGCATCGAGTGCGGTCTGTGCAGCCATGTCTGTCCTTCCCGCCTCCCGTTGTCAGAAACGATCGTTCGAAATCGCATCCGATTTACGGGTGGGGACAGTGCTACGGAAGGGGGGACGCGACATTGACGACTGAGGCGTCCTGGCTACTGTCGCCCGCCGCCCTGCGCGGCGAAGCGCCGCATCGTCGAGGCGTCAGCACGCATCGGCACATTCTCCGCACCTGGATTGCCGCGGCCGGCGTCGTCGGACTGGTCGGCTGTGCGTTGTTTGGTATCGACGCGCTGCGCGTCATCATCGTAACGCTGCTGTTCACATTCGGCGTCGATCTGATGTTTGTCGTCACGATGCGCCGCGCATCCGGCGGGCGTTTGTCACGCACATTCCTGATCGGCGTCCTGGCGGGACTGACGCTGCCGGCGGACGTCGACTGGCACGTCGCGGCGATCTGCGGCACCGTGGCCGCGACAGTCGGCAATGTCATTTTCGGCGGCTGGCTGCATCCGGCCCTCGTGGGGCGCGTCTTCGTTCAGTTTCTCTTCTGGGAGAAGCTGTCGCTCGCCGGCGCGACAGTCGCCGTCGGCCCCGTCCTCTCGGCCGCGCACCTGTTCATGGGTGATCTGAACCAGGCGGCGAAAGTCGAGCATTACGAAGGATGGATGGAGACGACACCGCCGTCGTCGAAGGACGCGCTGCTGCTGACGCCGCCACTCTGGTCGCTCCGCCGGTTCGCCCAGGGACACATTCCGGCCGACGGGGATCTGCAGTTCGAGCCGCTCCTGCGAGATGCGCTGCCACCCTGGATTGACGCGCTCATCGGCGCCGTGCCGGGGGGGATTGGTGAAACATCCACGCTGTCGATCATCATCGTCGGTTTCTTTCTGATTTATCGTGGCTACCTGCGCTGGCAGTTGCCCGTGGCCGTGCTGGTCTCCGCCTTCGTGGCCGCGTCGATCCTGCCCATCGAATCCGGGGGGAACTATGTGTGGTTCCCTGTCTTCGCCGTGGAAGGTGGCAGGGCGGTTGGGCTTGCCTACGTCCTTTATCACCTGACGGCCGGGCAGCTGATGCTTGGCGCGTTTCTCCTTGCCGGCGACGTCGTATCATCGCCCATGCGGGCTCACGGACAGGTGGTCTACGGGATCGGGATCGGCGTCCTGACGATCTTCATGCGGCTTTACGGCGTTCTGGAATGCGAGTGCTACTGGGCCATCCTGATCATGAATGTCTTCGTCGGTACGATCGATCGATTCACAAGCCGGCGCGTCCTCGGGACGGCGCCGGTCGATGAAGCGGTCCCCGCCTGATTTCGCCATTTCCCCTGCCACTACCTGACGCTTCGTCAACACCCCGGCCGGCGCGTCGGCGGCCAATGGTACGCCACATCGGAATATTCACGCGTCGCCGCGAGTTACAGGGGGCAAGAGGTAGGTACGCGAGAGGGCGCCTGTCGGGCGAACGCCCCGGGGCTCTGACTCCGCGTCGGGAAGGTGGGAATCTTGGTCAGAAACAGCCTGATTTGTGTGTGCGCAGCGTTGTCCCTGGTCGAAGTCCGGCCGGCGACAGCACAGCTCGCGGGCGATCTGAACGGCGACTGCGCCGTCACGATCGACGATGTTGTATCCTTCGTTGATGTCCTGATCGGCGTGGAAGATGACACGGATTTGGTCGCGGCCGCGGATGTCGACGGCAACAGCGTCGCCGACGCCCGAGACATCGAGCCTTTCGTTTCTCAGCTGATGACGATGGCGCAGTGCGCCGTCTGCCAGACGCTTGCCAGCGGATTCGCCGGCGGCGATGGCTCCCTCGGAGATCCATATCAGATCTGCAGCGCCGCCCAGCTTCAGCTGGCGGGGAGTCATCTCAACGCCAACTTTGTACTGATCGATGACATCGATCTGGCCGGCGTGACCTTCACGCCGATCGGCGTGACGACGTTTGGTGACGACACGGTTCATTACGACGCGTTCTTCGATGGCGCCGGACATCGTGTCAGGAACCTCACGATTCAGCGTCCGACAACGGACGTGCAGGGTTTGTTCGGCAAGCTTGGACCGAACGCCGTCGTCCAGGACCTGGGCGTCGAGAACGTCAGTGTTTTCGGAAAGCTGTGTGTCGGCGGCCTGGCCGCGGAAAATAACGGCGTCGTTCGAAGGTGCTACACGACGGGGAGCGTGACGGGGTCCGTCTACGTCGGCGGGATGGTCGGAGACAATCGAACGACGATGAGTGACTGCCATTCGCGCGCCAGCGTCAACGGCACATCGAGCATTGGCGGCTTTGCGGGCGTGTCCTTCACGTCGCCTACGTACCTGCGTTGTTACTCAACGGGCCCGGTGTCCGGGTCGAATTCGATTGGCGGCTTCATCGGTCGATTGCTGGGAACCCAGACTGTGACGGGGTGCTACTGGGATACGCAGACCAGTGGACAAGCGACAAGTGTCGGCGGATCGGGGCTCACGACTTCCCAGATGTTCCTGCAGTCCAGCTACGCGGGCTGGGATTTTACGTCGACGTGGACGCCGCCGGCCGGCGACTATCCCCGGCTTCAATGGGAGTAAGGTTCGAACGGCGGCGTTTATCCGCCGGACGACTGTGCGTTTGCGTCCGCGGGGGCGGCGGCTGGCGAAGCGGCCGGCGCCAACTGACTGGTACGAGCCCGCATGCACAACGCGATGAGCTTCTGCGTGTCTGCGCGCACCGCGCTCAGGGGCTCACCCGCGATGATGCGGCCTTCAAGCGCCGCCGCCAGTTCGGAAAATGACGGGAACCCACACGACCCTGAAATGGACTTCAGCGATCGAAGTGCGATCTCCGTGGCTTTTGCGTCGTCGCGCGCCATCGCGCTGGAGATCGCGCTGATGCGATTGGGCAGCTCCTTCACGTACATCGCGACGATTTCTCGCATCGATGCGACGTGCTCAAATTCGCTGAAGATCGGCTCGCCCTGCAGGCTGCGGATCGCGTCTTCCAGGTCGGAGCGCTTGTAGGGTTTGCTGATGTATCCGTCGCAGCCCGCTTCGAGGCACTTGGCCTTGTACTCCGGTCGTGTCATGCCCGTGGCGGCGACGATTCTCCCGGTATAGCCGGCTTCACGGAGCGTGCGAGTCGCCGTGACACCGTCCATCTCCGGCATTTCCACATCCATGAAAATGATGTCGTAGATTCCGGCCTGCGCCATCTCGACCGCCATCTTCCCGTTCTTCGCCAGGTCCACGTGGGCGTTGAGTTCGCCGAGCAGTTGCCTGACGAGGTGCTGGAAGAGCATGTCGTCTTCCGCCACAAGGACGCGCGGTTGCGCGGCCTTTGCGGCGTACATGGCTGGATCGATCGTCTCGGAGAAGTCGAGGGTGATCTCGTGAATGTTCGCTTCGACGTGGCGACAATCGTGGACGATGCCGGCGTGGTCCGTCCAGGCGCCGTAGAGTGTCGTCAGGCGAATCGTGATCGGTGTGTTGGCGTGCAGGAATCCGCCGAAAAGAAAGCGGATTTCGTTGGCGCCGATCACGCGCGGCGCGATCAGGTACGCCTGCGAGCGATTGTCCCGCACATTCGTCAGCCGAAGGACGGCCGGCTTGCGATAGGAGAAACAGGGTGACTTGGATCTCGTCGGATCGACGGTCTCCGTCTGGGCGTCCAGCTCCTCCAGGAGTCGGTTGATCTGGGGCGCCTGGCTGCGAAACGTTCGGATCAGCTCCTGAGCGTCCGGTTTCGAAGCTTCGTCCTTGTGTGTTACCCGTCCGGGTGACATACGCGAGGCTCCATGCGTTCAAACGTATTGTTCTGGTTGCCACTCCACCACTCCGGAGGCGAAGCGCTTCGGTGCAAAAGGTACAATTCAGGGTTCGGATGTCGCGGGACTATGTTGCAGAAGTAAATCTGGGGTAGGCCGAAATCGTGGTGAATCGGGGGCGGGCATTGGCGCGGTCGTGGAAACTCAGGTCAGGAATTGGCAAAATCCCGCAGCTGCAGCCCACGAATCCGATTACGTAAGGGTACCGATTGTCCTGGGTGTGATTGAGATACTCTCTGTCATGAAATCTGAGATCGCTCACTCGGGATGAACTGGCTGAACTTTCCGCAAGATGCTGGGCGCCGCATCTCCGGCACTATTGCCGCGAGCCGAAGATCGCGCAATGGCGCGCAATACTCCTTGTTGGCGCGATCCGCCCGGCTCACATTGAGCGTGTCGTCGGGGATTCGGGCGGGGCGTTCGCTTCCGTCAGGAACTGAGGGGGGACGGCGTCAACCAGCCAGACCTGGTTCGGCGTCCGGAAGAACGCGAATCCCGCGGCGTGCATCCTGCCCGAGTCTACACGAAGCACGACGGGCTTTCCGTGGCGCATGCCGACTTTGACCGCCGTGTCGTAATCGCCTGAAAGGTGCACGTGCGATCGGCTCATGCGCCTGAGGCCTTCGATACGGATCGTGTCGAGCACGCGCGTCGCGGTCCCGTGATAAAGCGTCGCGGGTGGGACGATGGGTTCGTATTCGTAGTTGACTTCGACGGAGTGGCCCTGCTGCGCGCGGATGCGTTCGCCGTCCTCGCTGAACGCGAATCGCCGCTTGTCGTTGTTGGCGACGACAAAGTCGAGCTGCGCCCGTGTGACTATTTTCCCGTGCGCCGACAGTGCGCTGAGGAGCTCGTCGACTCCGACCCAGCCGGCGGCGTCCAGGGACAGACCGACTTTCTGCGGTTCGTGTCGCAGAACAAGGCTAAGGAACTTGCTGAGTTGTTTGGCTTCTTTTTCGTTCATTTTGATGTCACTCCGGCCACTTCGCGGGGATCATAACTGGCGCCGGATTCCCTGTCATCAGGGCGGTTTTGATCGTCGGCGCGATCGGGCTTAGATTGGGGCGACTGAAGGACGTTGGAACAAACGCTCCGAGAGGAGGCGCGATATGTCGGTGAAAATGACGTTTCTGGGGCATGCGGGATTCCTGTTCGACGATGGAACCCACCAGGTGGCGATCGATCCGTGGCTCACGGGCAATCCTGTCGCCACGATGAAGCCCGCTGACGTGAAAGTGGGCCACATCGTCGTCACGCATGGCCACGGCGACCATTTCGGTGACGTCGAGGCGATCGCGAAGGAAAACAGCGCGACGGTCTACTGCGCATACGAGGTCATGGAGTATCTCAACGAGAAGGGTTACGAGAAGGTTCAGCCGGGCAACACGGGCGGAAAGCTCGTCGGCGACTTCGGATGGGTCGCCTTCACACAGGCCTTTCATTCCTCCAGCTTCAACGGGCGTTACATGGGCCAGCCCATGGGCGCCGTTCTCCACATGGGGGGCAGAACGATCTATCACTGTGGCGACACCGGGATCTTTGGCGACATGAAGCTTCTCGGCGAAATCTACAAGCCGGATGTCGCCCTGATTCCCGTTGGCGATCGATTCACGATGGGACCGGAACTTGGAAAGATGGCGGCGGAGATGATCGGCGCCAAGGTCGCGATTCCGATCCACTACAAGACGTTTCCCGGCATGCTGGCCGACGATATCTCCGCATTCGCGCCCGCGGGAATCGAGGTCAGACCGCTGGCGCCGGGCGAATCCTGGACCTGCGCCTGATTCCGAGCCTCGTCGCGGGTGGCGTGCTTGCCCTTCATAGCAACCATGAGAAGTCTTGACGACGCGTGCCTACCGAGCCACGCGCGTCAGCAAGTGGCCTGGCGACCGGAGGGACGCGGCGTCAATCCCGGACCAACGAGTGGCGCTCGGGACACGCCATCGAGCCTCATGCGTTAGTCGGAATTCGCGCAAGGGGCATCAAGCCCTAAAGGCGGACACGTCCGACGAATTAACCTGAAGTCCACTCACGCGCCAACATGCTCCCCTTGGAGGGGGAGACTGTCCGGGAATTGTGTCGCCCTTTCAGGGCTAAGCCCGAGGAAGAAACACTAACCACGGGTTGCGCTCCGACCGCTGTGCGGTCTCCGCTCCACCTGTGGCTAAGAACTCACGCTCCTTCGGAGCTGTGTTGGCCTTGGAAACACTGGCGTTTACGACGGTTCTGCAAATCGGAAATTCTCACTCGAATTCCCGGACAGCGTCCCCTTGGAGGGGGAGCATGCCACCCATTCGTGCGTGGCGCGACACATTGACACCTCGACCCGCCACCTATCGCGCGGCTTCAATCCGTCGTGTTTCGGGGAGCATCGCGAGATCGGCAAGGCGCGACAGCGGGATGTCACCGACGACGACGTTCGCGGCCGGGACGCTTGCCTCCAGTTGCAGTCCCGCGGCGGCCATGACGTCGAGCGACGCCTGCGCCGTATCCGACGCCAGCACGCTGACGGTCACGCCCTGCGCGCTGATTCGCGGCGACTTCTTCAGCGCCTTCGTGTCGACCAGCGCCGATGGGGACGCGCCCGCCATCAGACTGAGCAGCGGGGCTTCCAGGCGACGGGCGATCGTTCTGGAACGCTCCGCCGCGGCGTCAAGCCTGTCGGCGGCGTCCGCCATCACGACCTTCAGCGAAGGCGTTGGTCCCATGGCGCCGCCGCGCTGGCCGAGCACGGCGTCGAGCAGCTCGCGCGCGAGGGCGTCGTGCGGATGGGCGTCGAGAAAGGCGAGGGCGTCATCCGCGCCGGCGAGGCCCGCCCGGATTCTCGCCGCCAGCCGATAGACATCCGGCGCCGTCGACGGCGCCTCGAACCGCGCCGTGCGCAGTCCCGACAGCCATCCCGCGACGGCGGTGTGAAACGCCCGCGTGTGCGTGATGGAGACGCGATCGCCGCAGACAAGGACCGACGTTCGAACGTGGCCCGCCTGGGATCTGGCATTGAGCTCAGTGATGGCGGCAAGGTAGTCCGACATCCGCCATGTCGGTGGAAGGACCGGCGAGTCGACCGTCTCGCGAACGATCTGCGGCAGGTCCTCGACGGCGAAGAAGTCCGCGATGTCGTACGTGACGCTGATCAGTCCCAGCATGCGCTCGGCGGCGGATTGCGTCGTGATCAACAGTCCATCGTCCGTGAGAACGAAGTCGAGCGGCTCCCGGGTTTTCGAGCACGCCCGAAGAACCGTCATCAGGGCGTCGGCGAGGGAACCGGCTTCGATCGTTGCTGAGAACGTCGAGTCGCAATCGTAGCCCGCGGCAAAGACGCTCGCGGCGTCAATGCGGATGTCCGAATCCGCGGCGACGGCGAGCTGATCGATGGCCGACTCGAGAGTGGCGTTATCAAACACCATCTCCGGTACGGATCGATCAAAGGCGGGTGTCGAGGCTTCGGTCTGTGCGGGCGCTGTGGGTTGAGTCGCGTCGCTCTGCGTCACGCCCTGCGAGTCAACACGCTCACTCGCCGACTGGGGCGCCGATTCGATGGAGGAATCGAGTCCGGCGGCGGCAAGGACGTCAACGGCCTGATCGACGGGGACAAGGGTGTTGAGGGTTCCGGTCGGAGTTGATTTTGCTGTTTCGGCGACTCGCGGATCGTATGCCAGGAAGTCGCGGCCGGCCTTGGCGTCCACGAGTCGTTCGCCGTCCACTGATGTCGAGGCGCCGGAAGGACGCGCAGTGGCGCTGCTCGTTGTCGCCGTTCGCGAGCTCTCGACAGATGGGTCTTGCGCCTTGGCGGCCTGAAGCTCTCGAATGAGCTCCTGCGCCTCCTCTGACGTCAGATTCCTGACCGGAAGGACGTATCGTGTTCGGGCGCCCGCATGCGTCGCCTTGTCCTTGCCGACTTGTTCGGAGGAAAACAGCGAGGAGACGGCGGGAATGTCGCCCATGACTGGAGTCTTCGATCCACCTGCCGAATCAGCGTTGGACGCATCGTACCTTTCCCCTACGAAGAAGACATCGCCCGAATCGACGCCGCTATCCGTTGGATCGTTCGCCTGATTGGCGACGAACCGTCCAAACGAATCCGAGTCGTGACTTTCGCGAATCTCAAACCGCAGTACAGATTGACCGGCGGCGGATTGGAGTGCGACGTCTCCCAATTCAAAGTACACCTTCTGGTCCTGCGGGGCGACGTCAACGCCTCGGTACGGGAACCCGAGCGGCGTCGGTGGTCTGACTGGATCGTTCGACTGTCCAGCGTCGTACCCCTCAACGTTGAAGGGGCTCGCGGCTTCACCTACCAGGGCGAACGCAACCGGGAAGTCGGGGTCCGATGACGTTCCAAAAATCGACTTGTCGTCGTCGTGAGAGTACGCGTAGGCGAAGGACGAATTGACGCCAAAGACCGCGGAATCGTCGGCGTCGTCAACGTTCGACAGTGAGGCGTCGAGCGTTGTCGTTGAGGGCGAGATGAGCTGACTCGGCGTCGACCTGGCGCCTCGCACGACAGTCCAGAAATCCACGCCCGCGGATTGCCCGACACGCGTCTGTGCCTGCGCCCAGTCCCGCGGATCGTCCAGCGAGGATATGACGGAAAGGATTTGTGGTCGCTGGGACTGGCTGAGCCCCGCGTTCCCGCCACCTCCGCCTCCGGCGTCTCTGAGGTCGCCCCTTCCACTGGCGCCATACCCACCAGAAATGAACCCGCCTCCTCCGACGCCGCCGGCTTGCGCCGAGTCGTATGCGTAACCGCGTGTGGCGCCGGCGTGTTCGTCTTCATCGGCGGCGGCCATGGCGGCGTACCGCGCTTTCAGTTCCGGGACCTTGGCCAGAATCGGGACGCCGGCGTCGACTTCATCCGAGGCGCCCGATGTCGCTCTGACCCGACTGAAGGGGACGCCCAATGACGCCGTCGGTTCGACAGGGTCAGGCGCTGTGCCGGCGTCGCTCAGCTGACGGCCCAGTCGATCCACTGGCAGGAAACGGTCCTCCAGCTCGACTTCGCTCAGGCGTCGATCCAGCATTTCAGGCGGATCATTCGACCCGGAGGCTTCAAATTGGAGCAGGAGGCCGCTCAGGTCGTTTTCGATGAGCAGGTCGTGTGTCTCAGTATTCCGGGAACTGATTTTCTCCCGATCCCGAACGCTCTGCTCAAGATCATCCAGTGTGTCGCGCATCCACAGGGCGTTCTCGTTGTCCGGCTCGATGACCAGGACCTGGTCGAGAACCTGGATCGACTCGCCCAGCCGACTTTCCTTGCGGAGTTCGGCGGCCCGGTCCATGAGTTCGCTGATATGGCGAGCCTTGGTTTCCTGGATCAGCGCAATGCGCTCCTGTTCCCGTTGTTCAGGCTCGTGTCGGAATGTACGGATTTCGGATTCGGAATTTAACTGCGCTTCGTCGTCTATGAACTTCTCCAGCGCGACGATGCGTTCCCGGAAACGCTCCGTCAGGGCGGGGTCTGTCTCGTTTCGCTTCGCTTCAATCGTCTGTCTCGCAACGTCGAGCATTCGGTAGGCGACTTCGAAATCGGAATCCAGCACGCTCACGCGGATTTTCCGTTCAATTTCGCGCTGCTTCAACTCCTGTTCGGTCAGCGCCTCGTCAGAATCGTCGGGCGCAATCAGCGTCCCAACACGGAATCCGTCGTTGTCAATCGACTGCGACTCCCGCGCGAATCGCAGATCGTCGAGGAGCCTCTGCATCTTCTGATGATTCGCCCTGGTCTGCGTTACGACCAGTTGGCTGTTCAGCGTGTCGACGGAACCAAGGGTTCCGCCCGCGTCCCGCCAGCTGTTCGGGGCAATCTGAGACTCGATGCGATCGATGAGTGATTGCATCGTGCCATCGAAGGGTGTTTCGTCTTCCGTCGTCGCGTCCTCGACTCGCGACGTTCCCGGGACGGAACCAATGAGATCCTGCACATTGTAAACGTGTACGAGCGTGCGATTCTCAATGTCGTCCTTCGTCGAGATGCGCACAATGCCTTCGTCGACCTCGACGCCGAGGTCCACTTCGCCGCCACTGACTTCGTCGAGAATCAGGTCCAGGGCCTTGCCGTAGGTGACATTCGACAGGTCAAGAGAAACAACGGCGTCCTTCTCGATGGCCACAGCTTCCAGTGCGCTCCAGTCCGGAACGATGTTCAACCCTGTCTGAGTCCGCAGTTCGTCGACCACGTCTTCCAGCGTCGCCTCGTCGAATCGCACATTGTCGGCGCGGGTTTTCAGCACGCCGCGCACCCTGCGCGTTTCCTCGGATTCGCCCAGTTCCTCCGTTGACATGCGTCGCGCCGCGATTTCCGGCCAGTTTTTCGGGTAGGCTGTTTCGGTGACCTCTGCGACATCGGCGACACCGTCGCCGTCCAGATCGCCATTGGAAATATCGGCGCTCTTTTTCGCCTCCTGGGCCTGTTGCAGGGCCAGCTGATACCGGTAGTAGCGCTCACCCGCGACACGCTGATCCACTTCCGCCGTCCAGGACTCGTAGCCCGCCGCGTCGACGATCAGCCGCCGAGTGATATCGCTTTCCGGCGCCCAGTCGTTCGGAAGTTCGACGGGGACGTGAATACGAACCGGCTCACCACCCAGCGTGACGCGGAACTGTTCGACGGCGACGAAGCTCGTGTACTTCGTCATGATCTGGTAGGTCTCGCCGATGTCGACGATTTCCTGGCGCCAGTCTTCAGGGAAATTCCCCTGCTGTGCGGCCTGAAGGTCTCGATTCATGATTGAATCCACCTTCGCGCGGGCCCACAGGCTCGACAGCGCCGTGTGCCGGGGCTCGTAGTCCGGCAGCGTGACGTCGATCGTACGTTCGAACGGACCATTGACCGCGTCGCCGCGAATCGTGATGACGCCATCGCCCGGCGTCTCGTAGCGGGCGTGGACGATGATGGGGCGTTCGTCAAAGAGATCGGGCAGCGTTTCAGGCTGCATATCGACGATGTCCAGGTCGTCGGAGAACTCGATTGTCGGATTGAGCAGCACAGGCGATCGCATCCGAAGTGCGAATCGTTCGGCGGCGGCGAAGGCGTCGTCATTCGAGAGAATCACGTCACTTGCGCCACGGCCCGCCTCGGCCATGCCGTCGAGCAGGTAGCGATTGACGCTGTCGCCGATACCCATGCTGAAGAAGCGCGTCCGGCCCGCCGTCTGGCGGATTTCGTCGATGATCGACATGTCGTTGCCGACTTCACCGTCTGTGAGGAAGCAGACGACGCGCAGCGGCGCCACGGACGTGTCCTCGCCCCTCGCCCTGGCGGCCAGATCCGCCATCGGATCGACTGTGTCGTCGGATTCGAGCGCCATGCGCACGGCGCCCATCATCTGTGTGCCGCCGTCGCTGTCGTGCTTCGCGATGAAGATGTGGGCGTCGTCGATATTCTCGCGCGTGGCCTCGCGCGGCGTCTCCCAGAGCCGTGTCGCGTTGTCGCTGAATGCGATGACGTTGAATGTGTCGGCGGGGCCCATCGCCTCCAGGGCGTTGGCCATGACCTGGCGTGCCTTGTCGAGCGGAGCGCCCTTCATCGAGCCCGACGTGTCAATCACGAAGATCAGTTCCCGCGGAACCAACTCGTCGAATTCCACGCGAGCGGGTGGATCGATCATGATCGTCACGAAGTTCCCCAGGTCGCTCGTGTGCGTGAGAACACTGTCCGTGATCTGGTTCGTCACGGGTCGCCAGCGAAGGACAAAGTCACGATTCGGAATCTCGCGCTCATTGTCGAGATCGATGACGCAGCGCGTGGGCAGGCCTTCTTCGTTGAACGCCTCCTCCTTCAGGAGCGTGTCATGCAGGGGTGTCTCGATTTCGCTGATGCCGGGACCGCCCGTGTCCAGGGCGACACTGATTCCAATGTTGTGTCCAGCACGGACGCCGGGACTCGCTGACGGCGGCAGAATTCGTCCGGCGTCCGGAACCGCGGCCGTTCCCTGTCGCAGCATGCCGCGATCGAAGGCGAACCAGCGATTGCCGACGTAGCCTGTGCCGTTCGAGTAGATGGCGCCCGCCTCGTTCGGCCCGCCCTCGTAGTCCGTGATGAAGGTCGCGACTTCCGACGTGGCGTCGCTAGCGCCGTCATTCTCCCACGCCGCCGGATCCGTGATTTCGATCGGCATGGCCGCGTTGAAGAGCCGCAGCAACTGGCTCGAGGCAATCTCCGTTTCCGATTCGATCTCGCGGAATTCGCCGGGCGCCAGGAGGTTGACACCGTCGCGCGGGATGGCGAAGCGCTCGGCGTCGCCAAGCGGTCGCTCGTCCGACGTGGGGATGTACCGCGGCGCGACGGTCATCGGAAATGCGAACTCGCAGACGCCATCCTTCGGCGCAAGCGTCTCGACGTAGCTGATCTCAACGAGGACCTCCGCGCCCGGTTCGATGTTGGCGACGGACTGGGTGAAGATGTTCGGGCGTTCCTGTTCGAGCAGCGCCGCCACATGTCCCTGTTGCTTCGCGGCTTCGTAGATCTGTTTGGCTTCTGCGCGTTCGTGAACTTCGCCGACGATGACGCGATCGCCGATGCTCATCGTCATGCGATCGACGGCGCCATTGTGGCTCAGTGGAAACGTGTAGACCGCCTCGATCTTGTCGTGGTACGGATTGTGAAACGTCTGCCAGAGCGTGACGCGGGCGAATCGGCCCGAGATGTCGACGTCGACGAACGTATCCTTCAGGGGGCAGGGGCCCATGACGCGGCCGGCGTGGTCGAGGGCCGTCAGCGCGCCGCCTTCCGGCGCGTAGATGACGTCGGCATGGGATCGTCGCTGCCCACCGGGATTGAAGGCGATGAGGACCGCGATGAGGAGTATCGCCGCGGCGGCGGGACTGAACTTCGCCAGGAAGGGACGCCAGTTGCGAATGCGCAGCGACGCGTCCGCCTGGGCGGATTGTCTCGTAGGACGAGGGGCGTTGTCTCGTTGTCCGATCGCGTTTGACGCCTGCGCGGGCTTGCGGGACGTCAGCGTCGCGAGGAGCCGATCGCGGCCCTCGGCGGCGGCGCTCACGTTTCGTGTGTGCCACTCCCGGAGCAGGGCGTCGAGCTCTCGCATTTCCGGGGAGTCGTTGTCGAATGGGCCGTGTTGTTCGTCGAATCGATCGGTCATGACTGGGGAACCTCCCGCATGGCGTTGGCGAGTCGCTGTCGCGCTCGAGCCAGAAGCTTGTAGAAACCGCTGCGCGACAAGCCGAGCGAATCGGCCGCGGCGTTGGCGGCGTCGTCTTCGAGATAGAACAGGTGGATGGCGAGTCGCTCGTCGTCCGGGAGTTTCTCAAGGGCGCGTGACAGTGATTGCATGCGCTCCGCCCGAATGGCGGCGTCACTGACGCGGGGCTGCTCCCGATCGGCGAGTCGAATCGTCATGGCCTGCTCCTCGTGATGGTTTCTGCGTCGAGCGGCGCGGCGTCGTTCGGCGCAGACGCGCCGGGAGATGCCGATCAGCCACGATCGCAGCGCCCTGGGCGAAGCGACCTGTTCGAGCAGATTGAACGCGCGAAGGAAGGCTTCCTGCGCCGCGTCCGTTCCGTCGCCGTCGCCGCGGGATCGGCAATACGACACCACGACCGCGGCGTGCCGGTCATAGATCCGGGCAAACGCGGCGTGATCGCCCGCCTTGGCGGCGGTCAGATCCCGATCCTCAGGCGTCATCACAAGCTCCAATGGCCAGTCGGAGGAGGTGTGTCCACTGAAATAGTAAAAGAAATCGGACGCCAGTGCGTCAACGCGGGTCGAAAGGAGGAACCTGACAGGCGAAGCGCGTCAGGGCGCCGGAATCGCGGCCGACGTCTCGGCAACGGACGACTCCGGATGGCATTGCGGACAGGGCGTTCTGCCGTCCGCGATCGCGTCCGCATAGCGTTTGAAGACGGTCAGGTTGGAGGCGAAGATCTTCGCGGCGCACTCCGCATCGGCGCGATGAAAGACGCGGCCGCGGGCGGAAGCGATGAACGGATACTCAGTGACATCCACGATGCCCGGCCAGGGTTCGCGATAGTCAGACAAGTCGCTCGTCGGCGACAGGCGCATCTTCTCGACAGCCGGCTGCGACGCCTGCGCCGGACTTGTCGATATCCCGGCGGACGGCGCGTCGGGCGCCGAAGGTTCCGTCGTGGCGGCGGGCGCCGGGGCGGGGGTCGCGTCACGATTGGCCTGATCGGGGAGCGCGGATCGCACTGTGTGCGCCGGTTCCGCGGCGGCCTGCTCGCGATTCATCATGTCGACCATGTAGTAGAGGACGCTGCCGACGCTCAGGATGGCGCTGATGATGGCCGCGATCGCCACAAACGTCAGCGTCGCCTTTCGCTGCTGCCGTTTTGACGAGATGTCTTCCGCGGCGCAGGTCTCCAGCTCGTGGAGCAGTTCCGAGGCGGTCTGGAAGCGCGCCTCCGGATCGACTTCCAGGCACTTCTCAAGCAGTCGTCGACCCGCCGGCGTCAGCCCGGGGACGGCATCCAGGTTGGGGGGCGGCGGATTGCGATGAAGGTTGATAACGATTGAGCGAGACTTGCCGTTGATCAGCGGCTTGCCCGTCATGGCGTAATACATGACGAGTCCCAGGCTGTAGAGGTCACTGCGCGTCGTTGTCTCCCTGCCCTGCGCCGTTTCCGGTGCGATCCAGCCCAGTGAGCCGACGGCCTTTCCGCGCAGCCGATGACTCACGTCTTCGCCGGCGACATCGGCGAGTCCGAAGTCCATGAGCTTCATGTGACCGTGATCGTCGAACATCAGGTTGCTCGGCTTGATGTCGCGATGAATGATGTTGCTGCGATGCGCGAGGGCCAGCGCCTTGACCGGCGCGATCATCCACTCGAAGAGTCGACGTGGTTTGATGGGACCGTTGCGTTCCACGTGCTCCTTGAGCGTGCCGCCGTCCATGAGCTCGAGGGCGAGAAAGACATGGCCGTGATCCTCGTCGATTTCGTAGATGGCGACGACGGCCGGGTGCTGGAGCCTCGCGACGGCGCGGGCCTCCTGCATGAAGAGATCCAGGTTGAGTCCGGAGCGTTCGGTATCCGCGCGCGTGCGCGTCAGGATCTTCAGGGCGACATCGCGTCGGAGCGAGTCATCATGGGCGCGCCAGACGACGCCCATGCCGCCGTGGCCGAGCAGCGACTTGGCCATGTAGCGGCCGATCTTCCTGCCGGCCCAGCTCATGTCGATGGCGACGGAGCTCGAGTCGTTGTGACTGACGCCCTCGTTGTAGAGGTCCGTCCGGCCGGAATCCGCGCCGACGCGATCCCTGCGGTAGCGGCTGATTTCGTCCGCCGGAATTTCCTTGGCGCGCCAGTACTCGCGACACTCTTTGCATTTGAGTTTGCGACCCACGAGCGTTCGGGCGAGCCGATAAGCGTGGCCGCAATGCGGACAGACGACAGCGACGCGTTCGACGTTGCGATGATCGCTGGGCTGGTCCGAAAGAAAGTCGGTCATAGCAGATGGCGGCGTGACGCCGTGAACTCACATTCCCGTCAGCGATCATATGCGGGCGGGGGACAAGTTTTCCCGCCATACACTGAGGCCGCATTCGGACCGTCAGGATAACGGGGCGGGCTCGCCGGGAATTCCGATCGGACGCCGCGCGAGCGCGCAACCCTCCAAAAGAACCGTAGCATACGCTCGGGGCCGCCGATTCACAGCCGCTTTATGAAATCTTCGCGCGGAGCTGCTTCACGAATCCGTTCAGGACGGGCTTCGGGAGGGTCGGCAGGCCGTAGCCGGCAATGTTCTCGGCGCTCAGCATGTCGTCCAGAACGGCGCTGACCTTGGTGGCGCTCGGCTTCAGGCGGCTTGAAATCTCGTCCGCCTTGTCGAGGGCGCCGTTCGCCATGGCGCTGATGAACGACACAATCAGGGAGGAAATCTGCTTGTCGGACAGGATATCGCCGGCCGGGACCGGGGCGCTTCGTTCGTATCGGCCTGAATCGCTGGTGGAACGTCCGAGTCCGGCGCGGCCGGCCCGTGTCGGCTCGCCCGGCGCGGCGCGATCCGCCATGATGCGCCGCTGGTAGGCGAAATCCTCGGCGGCCGATTCCTTGCGATGCCGTTCGAACGCTTCGTCGAGCGGTTCCAGCGGGATTTCCCCCGAGTCGGGCCGAGGGATGTAGTTTGTCCCCTCGCAGTGCGGACATTTGCCGGGACGACCGCCGGCGTCTTCGGGCGCTCGCACGACTTTGTTACAGTGTTCGCAGTGGAATTCGATACTCATCGAACGACTCTTGCAGGCGTACTGGATCAGAACTCGTCGTCGGACGAATCGTCAGACGTTTCCATCGGTTGACGTCGCCCCGCGGCGCCAGTCGCGTCTCTCTGCGGCTTACCCCTCCAGATCAATCGTACCGGCGTCTCAGGGAAGGGTAAAGTTTCGCGAAGCCGCTTCTCCACAAACCTGCGATACTGATCCCGCATGAGCGCGGGATTGTTCACGAACAGCACGATCGTCGGCGGCAGAATCGACACCTGCGTCGCGTAGTAGATCTTGGGCTGGGCGCCATGCTTGTCCGACGATGGCTGGCGGGCGCCGAGCGCGTCGTCAATCGCCCGATTCAGTTCGCCCGTTGTGACGCGGGCCCGCGCCTGGTTGAAGAGTCCCTGCGCCGCGTCGATCGTCGACTGGATATTTCGCGCCTGCGTCGCCGTCGTGAAGGCGATCGGCGCGTAGGCGAGGTGCGGCATCGTCTTTGCAAGATAGTCGGCGTAGTCCTCCGCGTTGGCCTGACCCTTTGCCAGGTCCCACTTGTTGACGACCATCAGGCACGGCTTGTATTCGTTGATGACATACTCGGCGAGCTTCTTGTCCACCTCCGTGATCGGCGCCGTTGCGTCGATCAGGAACAGGATCACATCGGCGCGACGGATCGACGCCAGCGCGCGATGGGAGCTGAAATACTCGATGCTGTTCTTGTGCTTGCTGCGTCGCTTGAGCCCCGCCGTGTCGATCGCCAGAAATTCGCGGCCCGCCATCTCGAAGCGGACATCGACCGAATCGCGGGTTGTCCCCGGCACTTCGCTCACGATCACGCGATCGGCGCCGGCGAGGGCGTTGATGAACGTGCTCTTGCCAACGTTCCGCCGGCCGACCAGCGCAATCTTCATGACGGGCGCCGTCGGTTCCTCCAGTGAGAGATCGCCGAGCATCTCGACGATCCTGTCCAGCAGACCGCGCCGATTGTGTCCGTGGAGGGCGGAGACGCAGATCGGCTCGCCGAATCCCAGCGAGATGGCGCCGCCCGCCTGGATTTCATGGGCGGGCGTGTCGGCCTTGTTGGCCACGAGCAGGACGGGCGTCTGTGTTCCGCGCAGCAGCCGAGCGACCTCGGCGTCCAGCGGCGTCATCTCCGTCAGCAGGTCGACAACAAACAGAATCAGCGAGGCGCCGGAAATCGCGTATTGAATCTGCCCCTCGACGTACTCCGTGAGGTTGTCGTGGTCGTCGATGCCGTAGCCGCCGGTATCGATCAGTTCGAAGTAATGATCCTCATATTCGACGACGCCGCTCACGCGATCGCGCGTGACGCCCGCCGTCGGCTCGACGATGCTGATGCGCTGTCGTGTCAGGCAGTTCAGCAGGGAACTCTTGCCGACATTGGGTCGGCCAACGATTGCAACCATGGGTAGTGACATTGAGAGAAGTTATAGCCGCAATCGCCGCGGGCGCGTATCGCCGCCGGGGAGGGGATTGTCGATGAACGTCCGCATTCGGATGGGAAACGGGACGATCCAGGGCGCCGCCACTGTGGTCGCCCGCCGTCAGTGGCGCCGTCATGCGATGAACAGGATCCGCGCCGAAGCCCGATGATCAGCGGGCCAGTCGAAGGAGGTCGGCCAGGGCGTCCAGTCCCGTGCCGATTCCCGTGGCCGTCGGACCGGCGGGGCCGAGCAGACCGCTGATGCCCGTCAGCGAAAGTCCTGTTCCAAACACGTCCGTTGCGGCAGTGACACAACTCAGCGCGCTGAACGCGACACCGACGGACACCACCAGCAACAGCTTCTTTGTCCGAATTAGGCGTTTTCGATTCATTCCACTCGCTCCTCGTGTCGGGCGAGGTGTTGGACGCCCCGAGATCGAGGGTCCCGGTCCGACTCCATTCGTCCCGAACCACCTCATCCACTCAGTGTCGATCGGACGCCGACGCGTGTCAATCAGAATCTTAACCTGTTGTTAATATTGCGGTTGCAGGCGTCTCGCGTGACGCGTCGCCGCGCACGAATTGCGCTGCGCCTTGTGCGTGGCGTGGCGCCGACGGCCGGAGTTGCGGCGCGGTTGGTGTTGATCGAGTGATTCCGATCGGGATGGCTACCGCATGAATTGCTCAATCATTCGCACGACACGCTGCGTTTCCCGCGGATCGCTCCGGGTGGACACGGCGTTGTTGTCGATGCCGCCGAAGAAATGGAGCAGCGGCAGGCCCGCCGCCAGGTCATCGGCGTAGCCGCCGAAAATCTGGCTGCGATTTCGCAGGGCCGCCCGATCTTCCATCTGGACGCGCTGTTCCCAGCCCGACAGGGCCCACGGCGCATAGAAGTTCGGGACCGGATGCGTCAGGTCTCCGAGATCGTAGATGGCTGTGTAATACGTCTGGCCATCGGGGCCCGTGAAGTCCGGCGTGCGGTAGATGACGCCATCACGGTACTTCGAACGTCGAGCGGACTTCTCCGCCCAGTCCGACGGGAAGGTCATGCCGCCATTGGCGGAGGGGGGAAGCGCGGCCTCCGCCGCCGTCAGGAGCATGTCCGCCCGGGCGGCGGCGATGGCGCGATCGAGGTCCCGATCGTACTCAAGCCGTCGCTGTGTCGCGGCCAGCAGTTCATCAACGTCGATGATTTCGCCGGTGTTCGAATCGGACGCAAGATCGACGACGATGGGTTTTGAGGACGGCGCCGCTGTCTCCTCCTCGCCCGTGTCATCCAGCAGGAGAACGTCATCGGCGGCGGGCGCCACACGCGATGGCTCGGACTGGCCGACGGACCCGTCCGGCGTGTCGCCCGGGTCGTATCCACGCTTCCGTGCGATGGACTTGCGCGCCGCCGTCAGCTTCCGCCAGTACGGTGTCGCGTCGATCTCAGAGGGCAGTCCGCGCAGGTCGAATTCGGCGTTCGCGATCAGCCGTTCGGCCAGGTCGATGTCGCCCACGCCGAGGGCCTCGCGCGACTGAATGACGCTCAGGCGGACACCCCGAAAGACCGAGGCGACATTCGCCCGGCGTTCCTCCTCGATGATCGACAACGCCTCGCGATCGCTGTCCGACATCAGGCCGGCGGCCCGTCGGGCCACGAGCATCCGCGCGAAATTCGCCCGATCGTCGGGCGCGAGCCGATACGCCTTCTCATAGAGGCGGACCGCCTCTGTAAACGCCTGTTGGTCAAACAGCCGATCGGCCGTTGCGACGATCCTGCCGATGTCGGCGGCGTCCACGTTGGCCTGTTTGCGTCCGTTCGTCTCCCGGACCGCCTGGTCAAGGAGATCGGCCGGGCCGGCCCTCAGCGACTCCGCCAGAACCAGAGCGTAGGCGCAGAAGGTAAAACGCGAGACGAATCGTGCGGCTGGGTTCATCAGAACCTCCCGAAGTTGCGAGCGTCGGCGAGGCGTCCCGCGTGGGCGAGACAGCGAGAGGGATGATTGCGCGGCGAAACTCATCGCCGGCGGCGTTGCCTTATTGTTACCGGTCCAGGGTCGCGATTCAAGTGCGGCGGGCCGACTTCAGCCGGATCGTGATACAAGCGGGCGCGAGCGACGCGTCGCCTGTCGAGCGCCGTCCGGCCAGGGTGATGAGTGGCGGAGCGACTTCTGCGGGTTTTCAGGCAATTCTCGCTCGATTCCCGTCGGTTGTTCGGATGTTCCCGACCGGGGTATGGGCGATCCAGCATTCATTCCGATGTAATCAGCGGGGCGAAAAGTTCGTCTCGCCGTGTGGGAGTCACTCAGAAGCGTGTCCAGATCGTTTTACAGACGGCGCGAGGCCGAGGCCGAGCGTCGCCATTACGTCATCGACCCGTCCAACGCCATGACGGGCCGTCGCGGCAGTCGCCTGCTGATCGGCGGCATCATGATTGTCTGGGTGTGCGGCTCGATCACTTTCGCCTACTGGCTGGGCGCGCCTTACCTTCGGCAGCATCGCAACGACATCGATCCGGTGGAAGCGAGGCTCATGGCCGACGCGCTCGAGCGCGCCGCGCCCCGTTCGGACGACGCGCCTCGGCATGTCGCTGACACGGCGCGGCTCCACGCCCTTGAGTCGCGTGTTGCGGAGGCTGTCTCGCGGATCGATGAGATTCGCGACCAGGGCGATGCGACGGAGCTCAATGAGAAGTTGCAGCGCGAGCTGACGGGACTGCGGGAACAGATCGCGGCGTCGCAACGGGAGATCGGTTCGCTGCGTGGCGAGCTGTCTCGACTCAGTCAGTCCGCCGACCGCACGAAGGACAATCGACTGGCGATGGCCGACGCGAGCGGCGCTCCGCACGTGTCGACGGATGAGTCGCCCGCGATTGCCATTGGGAGCATGAGGCTGCCATCGCGATATGTCGCATTGGGCGCCGTCGCCCTGACGCTGCTGGGAAATGTCGTGTCGCTCTGGTTGATCTTCTCTCGCCGGCGATCACCCTTGAAACTGTCGCCGGCCGACGAACAATTCCTCGCCGCTGTCCTCCCTCGCTCGACGCAGGTCGCGGCGGATGGGGCCGACACCGACACGTCGCTGGCATCGGACAATTCAGTCGCGAAGTCCGCCGAATGCGGAACGGACACCTCCGACGCCGACGCGATGATCGAGGAAATGCGGAAGGCGTCTGTCGCCGGCATGGAGCCATCGGCGTCCGAAGAGGATGAACCGCCCGCGCTGCTGATCGTCGTGGATGAGGACGTGGACTACCTGACGGCCCGCGCCGGGAAGATCGAAGTGATGGCCGAGAACCGGCTGGGACTCGACTTCGCCGTCCGAATTACGGACCGTGAGCGGGCCGGTCTGGCGGGCCGCCGCGTCACGGATTCGGATCAACGGAGCGTCGCATGAGGCAGCCGCCGCCGGAACCATCGACAAACCGTCACTTGATCATCGCCATCTGCCTTATTCTGTGGATCGTGGGCGTGTTCGGCTGGGTCGTCCTGTTCGGCGAACGCTACATTGGTCCCAATTCAGATTCCGCCGCATTCATTGCTCGTATCGCCGATCTGCGGTTATAAAATAGTGACACCGCCCGTGACGAGGGTGGAGATTGCGCCGCGTGATGCGGTCCCTGGTTGTCCGAAACTCGAACGTCGCTGCGAACTTACGCCGCCGCGATGTTTGTCCGACGCTCAAACACAAGCCGGAGGCGCCCAACATGCCCAAGCTGTATGCAAGCATTCTCGACGTCGTGGGAAACACGCCGCTCGTTCGATTCAATCGCATTATCCAGTCAGACGCCGAAGTCTACGCCAAGCTCGAGTACATGAATCCGCTGGCCAGCGTGAAGGATCGTATCGCCAAGGCGATGATCGAAGCGGCCGAGCATGAGAAGAAGCTCTCGCCGGGGACGGAGATCATCGAACCCACGAGCGGCAATACGGGCATCGGCCTGGCCTTCGTCTGCGCCGCGAAGGGGTACGCGCTGACGCTGACGATGCCCGAGTCGATGAGCATGGAACGTCGAATGCTGCTCAAGGCCCTCGGCGCGAACCTTGTCCTGACACCCGCGGCGGAGGGAATGCCGGGCGCGATCCGTCGGGCCAGGGAACTCCATGAAGAGCGTCCCGGCAGTTTCATGCCGCAGCAGTTCGATAACCCGGCGAATCCTGAAGTCCATCGCCGCTCGACGGCCCAGGAAATCTGGAATGACACCGACGGTCGCATCGACATCCTCATATCCGGAATCGGCACCGGCGGAACAATCACGGGTGTCAGCGAGATCATCAAGCAGAAGAAACCGGAGTTTCGATCCGTCGCCGTCGAGCCGGAGGAGTCACCGATTCTGACGCAGATGCGCGCCAAGGAGCCAATCAAGCCGGGGTCCCACAAGATCCAGGGCATTGGCGCCGGTTTCGCGCCGTCCGTCCTGAACACGGAGATCTTCGACGAGATTCAGCGCGTGTCGTCGGATGAGGCGATGTCATGGGCCCGACGCGCCGCCAAGGAAGAGGGCATCCTCTGTGGTATTTCCTCCGGCGCGGCGATCTGCGCGGCCGAGCGCGTCGCTTCGCGGCCCGAAAACGCCGGCAAGCTGATCGTCGTGATCCTCGCGTCCTCAGGTGAACGCTATCTGAGTACGCCGCTCTTCCAGCAGGCGCCCTGAGTTGCCTGAGCCGTCCCGACAATCCGAGAACGTTCGCTGGCACGCCGGCCATGTCTCGCGCGAGCGTCGTCGCGCGCTGCTTCGACAGGCGGGATGCACCGTCTGGCTGACGGGGCTGCCCGCCAGCGGCAAGAGCACGATCGCCTTTGCGGTCGAGCGATTGCTCGTCGAATCGGGTCACGCCGCCTATGTGCTGGATGGCGACAACATTCGCCACGGCCTCTGTGGGAACCTCGGTTTTTCGGCCGAGGATCGCGCAGAGAACATTCGCCGCATCGGTGAAGTCGCGAAGCTCTTTGCCGATGCGGGGCAGATCGCCCTGACATCGTTCGTCAGTCCCTATCGATCCGATCGCGCGCTGGTCCGCGCCCTGCACACGGCGGCCTCGCTCCCGTTCCTGGAGGTCTTCGTGGACACGCCTGTCGAGGCGTGTGAGACGCGCGACCCGAAAGGTCTCTACAGGAAGGCTCGGGCGGGCGAGATTTCCAACTTCACGGGCGTGAACGATCCCTACGAGCCGCCCGACGCCCCGGAACTGACGCTGCGCACGACAGAAATGTCCGTCGAGGATTGCGCCGAAAGGGTCGTGGAACTGCTGACCCAGCGGGGCGTTCTTGACGCGTAGCGCCCGTCGCCGACGCGGCGGGGCACGTTGCGCTTCGTCGTCCCACGAGCGTGGCGCAACGCCCACGCGCTGGGCCGATCTCCACATGCACTCACGCGCCTCCGACGGTCACTACGAGCCCGCCTATCTTATGAAGCTCGCGAGCATCCGCGGGCTGTCTGTCGTCTCCCTGACAGATCACGACACGGTTGCCGGCCTGGGTGAGGCGGGCGACGCGGCTCACAATCTCGGAATGACATTCGTCAGCGGCGTTGAGCTGGACGCGGCCTGTCGTCGCGGAACGATGCACATTCTCGGCTATGGCTTCGATCCCTCGGCGGAGAGCATTCGTGTGCACCTTGCCGCGGCCCAGTCGGCGCGATGGCGACGCAATGAGCGCATCTTTGAGCGGCTTCGCGCGATGGGGATTGAGATCGACGAACAGCGTCTCATGGAACAGCGCGGGCGGATGGCGCTGGGGCGTCCGCATATCGCCGCCGCCCTCGTGCGTGGCGGTCACGCAAAGGACTACGCGTCCGCCTTTCGTGATTACCTGGGTGAAGGTGGCAAGGCCTATGCGCCCGGCGTCGAGATGACGGCCGGCGCCTGCATATCGGCCATCCGCAATGCCGGAGGGGTGGCGGTCCTCGCGCATCCGGTCACGCTTCGATGTGAATCGGACCTGGAGCTGGAAACGCTGGTCGCGCGTCTTGAGTCGGAAGGTCTCGGCGGAATCGAAATCTGGCATCCCGGGCAGAATGAGATCTGGCGACGGCGTCTGACGCGACTCGCGAAGCGGTTCGATCTCGTCGCGACAGGCGGATCGGACACCCACGTCGTCTCCGATCACGAGAAGCGCGGCGCGGGGTTTGGCGAGCGCATCGATGCGCGCATCGTCGACGATTTGATGTCTCGAATCGCGCGATGAATGACGCATCGTCACGCGCGCGCGATTCACGCAAAGGGCCGATCAACGGAAAAAATATGTGTCGATTTTTTGCAACGCGCCGGACAGGGCTGTCACGGGGCGTCCGGCGGGGTCCCGTTGTAAGTGCTGCAAAACAGGTGGGTTATGGGTGGGCTCGTGGATTGGCGGGGGTTTTGACGCGACGATGGCGGCCCGGGATCGGATGTTGCGCCCCGATGCGCAACTTAACTCGCCACATTGGCTTGCCGACGACGCAAGACAGCCACGGGTAATGGACCTTTGTGGCGCAATCGGACCGATTTCATTTTAGAGGGAATCGAAACATGGCCATGAACTCTGGCAACATCACCAAGGCGAAGTACCAGGCGGACATCAAGCGAAAGCAGGCGTTCTTCAATCGCTGCCAGCGACGCTTTAAGGTCGCCAAGACGACGGGCGAGAAGACGTTCCTGAAGAACGAAGCCAAGCGGATCTGCATGGAACTGCGACAGTGCAGCAAGAACTGGAAGAACTTCGGCTTCGGCGGCTGCGCCTGGGTCACGAAGAACTTCAACATGGTGAACTTCACGACGGGCGTCAAGAAGACGACGGGCCGACCGACGGCCAGCCGCAAGACGACGAGCAGCAAGGCCTCGACGCGACGCACGTCGGCTCGACGAACGGGCACGACGCGAACAAGCTCGCGCCGCACGACGAACGGCTCGAAGGTTCGCTCGAACAGCCGAACGCGCTCGAGCGCCGCTCGACGCAGCTACGTCGCCTGGTAAATCCAGCGACGTCACCAGACTTCCACGCGCTCCGGCGGAGAAAGTTCGGGATTGGAGGCATCCCGAGTTGGTCTCCCCGGAGCAAAAGCAACCAAGCCGAGACGCGATGACGGTGGATACCGGTCGCGCTCGGCTTTTCTGCATTTCCGCCCCGGGGGACGGAGGTGTCCGCAGTCGGAGGCGACGATCGGTCAGCCTGTCAGGGACGAGAGTTGTTACAATGCGGGGCATCGCGTCCGCGCTGTTTCCTGCGGGCGCGCGGGCGCCTCGTGGCCGCCGGAAGAGGTCTCATTTCACCCCGAACGAACTTCCGAGTTCTGACAGGCGCAGAGGATCAGGAATTCGTGCCGACGGAAATCCGAACGAAGCGAGATCTCTGCAAAGCCATTGACGATCTGATTGCGCGCCATGACGCGTGCGATCGCACGCTTGAGTCATATCTGCTCGCGATCCTCGGTGGTCTGGTCATGTTCAGCGATCGCCCGTCGCTGACGATGACGGAGTTTCTGGGCCTGATTGAGTCTGGTTTCACGGGCGCGCCAGTCGCCTTTGAGGAACAATGGCGACATCAATACGACGGGTTGTCGCGAGATGATCGCATATACGCGGGCTGTCGCGCAGAGATTGTGCGGCAGATTGTCGACCTCCGTGAGATGGACGAGAGTGGGACCCTGCAGGGGGAGTGGCGCGAATTCGGCCTGGACGCGCCTCGAGGCGAGCGGTGGTTCAACTTCGAAACAGTCGGCTACCTGGGATGCGCCCTGGCGGGTACGTTCAGAATGCGGGAACCCGGTGACGAGCTGGCATACCAGGTGGAGTCGATTCCCCCGGCTGTGCGGGGCGAAGCCGAATCCGAGGAGGCGGGGCGCCGGGACGACACGATGAGACCGCCGCTGAAATCGCCGGCGGTCAGCTGGGAGAGGTTCAACGCGTTCTTCGTTTGCGGGCGGATCTATGAGTAATCCGCCTCGCCTGGCTCATCGGGCGCGTGCAGGGCTTCTTTCTGACGAACTTCCTATTGCGGCGCACTGTGTTCGCTATACTCCGCCGCATGAACTTTTCACGAATCCTCCTGTGGGCGACGATTCTTCATTCCAGTGTCGTTGCGACTGCAGCGGCGCCACCGCGCCAGACCGATCCGTCTGAACTCGGGCCCGGTGTCTCCTATCGCGCCTATCAGGTTGCGCCCGGGATCTCACGCGTCTGCGAGCCCGCGCCCGGGCAGACGCCCAACGTCAGTGAACGCCGCGACACGATCTACTTCGACGGCGCCGACTTTGGACTCGAAGATGACTTCATCGCCGTCGTGACGGGCTATCTCAATGTCGAAGCGCCGGGCGTACACACGATGCGTCTCACGAGCGATGACGGTTCCATCCTGTTCATCGACAACGAACGCGTCGTCTGGAATCAGGGGCCACACTCGAAGCAGGACGCCGACGGCGCCGTCCGCCTGGATGCGGGACTGCATCCGCTCCGAATCCTCTACTTCGAAGGCGCCGTCGATCAGCACCTCTCGCTTTCCTGGAAAAGACCGGACACGGACGCCTTTGAACTTGTTCCATCGTCTGCGCTGCGAACGGAAAAGAACATCACGCGCGTCGTGTCCCCCGGCGTGAAGAAGACGTCGATGGATGTCGAAGGAATCCGGCCCGGTGATGGGATACCGCTGGAGTCGGTCCATCCGGGCTGGCGCGTCGAGACGATTCATCCCGATGACTTTCAGCCCATGGTCGGCTGCATGGCGTGGCTGCCCGACGGTCGCCTGCTCGTCGGGACGTTTGAACCGCGCAACAATGGGATCATTCTCACCAGGCCGAACGGCACACTCTGGGCGCTCTCGAATCTGAGCGCCGGCGATCCGAATGACATCAAGGTCGAGCGCCTCGCCGAAGGCTTCTACCATCCGCTCGGCGCCTGCGTCGTCGACGGCGCGATCTATGTCGCACAGCGGGATGAGATCACAAAGCTCGAGGACAGTGACGGTAACGGCACATTTGAGACGCGGACGACGCTTGCCAGCGGATGGATCAGCGACAACTACCATCACTTCACCTTCGGCCTCGACCATCATGACGGTTATCTCTACGCGACACTCTCCGTCGCGATGGAATATGGCGACAACGAACTGATCGAGGGCGAGATTCGAGGCAAGAACTATCCCAACCCACCGCATCGCGGCGACGCGATGAAGATCAACATCAGGACGGGGGAAATCGAATACCTGGCGGGGGGGCTGCGAACGCCGAACGGCGTGCTTGCCAATCCGCGCGGCGATGTCTTCGTGGGTGAGAATCAGGGCGGCTGGACGCCCGCCAGCAAGATCAACCAGATCGTCAAAGGCGCCTTCTACGGGCATTACAACGAATGCGGCGCCCGAACGCGGCGCTATCCCGCGTCGGGGGCGCCGTCGGATTTCGTCGAACACCCCGTCAGGCTCCCGGCGCTGTGGTTGCCGCAGAATGAGCTCGCCAACTCGCCCACATCAATGCTCTGGATCGACGCGGGTCCGTTCAAAGACCAGATGCTCATCGGTGAACTGACGATGGGGGGCATCCGCCGTGCGAATCTCGAAGAGGTCCATGGTCAGCTTCAGGGCGCCGTGTTTCGATTCACGCAGGGGTTCGAGGGTGGCGTGAATCGACTTTGCCGGGGCCCGGGCGGCGCCATCTACGTGGGCTGCATCGGCGAGTACTGGGACTGGGCGTGGCGCGGTACCCGCACGGGGCTGCAACGACTCGTTCCCACTGGCGCGCCGGTGTTCGAATTCCACTCGATGTGCGCCCGGACCGACGGATTCGAGATTCGGTTCACGGACAGCGTGCCCAGAGCGATGCTGGAGACGCCATCGTACTACACGATGAAACAATGGCGCTACGTACCGACGCCGGAGTACGGAGGACCCAAGGTCGACGAGGAGGTCCTCTTCGTCTCGAAGGCCGACGCCGCGGCGGACGGGAAGTCTGTGCGCATCACGGTTCCGGGATTGAAGCCGGGGCGTCTTGTCTATCTCCGGACCGACCTGAGAAGCGAGACGGGTGAGCGCCTCTGGTCACCCGAGGCGTGGTACACGCTGAACGAGATTCCCGGCGCGGCGAGCCGCGCCGAGCGCGCGGCCGAGAGCAATACGAAGGAAACACGCGTTCTCGTGTTTTCAAAGACGACGGGATTCCGGCACGAGTCGATCCCGGATGGCGTGCGGGCGATTCATGAGATCTGCGACAAGGACGCCATCGCCGTCGAGGCCAGTGAGGACGCGAACCAGTTCAATGATGACGATCTTGCTCGGTTCGATGTCGTCGTTTTCCTGAATACGACGGGCGACATTCTGGATCCGTCGCAGGAAGCGGCCTTCAGACGCTGGTACACGTCGGGGCGGGGATTCGTCGGCGTGCATTCGGCGAGCGATACAGAATACAAGTGGCCGTGGTACGGAAAGCTCGTCGGCGCCTGGTTCCGGATTCATCCCCATGTTCAGGAGGCGACGATCAACGTTGTGGATGCGACACATCCGGCCACGCGCCATCTGACGCCCACGTGGATTCGCACGGACGAGTGGTACAATTTCCGGGAGTTGCCGGTTGCGGGAACGCGCGAGCTGCTGGCGCTGGATACCTCGACGTTCGAGGGTAGTACGATGGCGTCGCATCATCCAATCTGCTGGTGTCATGCGTTCGATGGTGGTCGCGCGATCTACACCGCCGGCGGTCACACGAGTGAGTCCTACGCCGAACCCGCTTTTCGTGAGCATCTGCGCGGCGCCATCCGCTGGGCGGCCGGTCTGGATGAGTGACCCGGTGTCGGCCGGCATGTACGGCGTTCGGACGACGACGAGACAAGTCCATTGGCTGGGTTCGATGCGAGGGTCATTTGTCGCAGCAAAAAATCATGGATCTGCTGATTCAGGAACCCGCGCCCGACACAACCCGACTCGCATCGGTCGGATGTTGGTTTGATCCCGCCACGCGAGAAGCGTGTGAGATCCGTGCGCCCGCCGGCGTCAATCGATACATGATCTGGTCCGGCGTGATCTCCCGCGCCATGGATGGCCACGGCGCCATGTGGGATCTCGCGCCGATCTGGACGGGATTACGCGACACGAGCTTTAGCGGGGGCGATGTCGTCCACCTGGCGATCTCGCGCCTGGGCGAGGGCGCCCGGTACAGGGCAATGCGACTTGCGCGGCTCAGCGAGGAGCGGGGGGAGTATTGCCGGACGCTGTTTGATGGGGCCGAGTTGATCCACGCCTCGTCGTCAGCGGAAGTGAGCGAATCGACGCCCCTGTCGGCGGATTGGGCGTATACCCTGGTGACGCCGGATGGCGCCCCGTGGAGAGAGACGCTGGAGAATCTGAATGACGACGAAATCGGATTCGGTGGCGGCGGCGTGATCCATGTGAATGTCATCAATCAGTCGTTGTTGACGCGGATGCTCGGACTCGGTGTGGTCATTCTGTCGCAAAGCGACAAGCGCTACGCGCCATTTCCGATCATCTATTCCCCTCGAACGATCGGCGACGAACTGATTGAGATCCTGTCGGCGGAATACGGCGGGCTGGACGTCATCTCAGACGAAGACGATTGGCGAGCGTTTGATTGAATTCGCTCATCTTCCCTAACCGATCATGACAGCCAGGGCGCGACCAGTCGCCGCGATCGATTGAATCGGCGCCACAAGTTCATTCTGAATGTACGGCGCAAAATCGGGATGGCTCCATTCCGCGTCGAGCCCGACAATCTGCTCAAGTTCCGCGCGCAGCGAGCGAACCTCGTCGGGGGAGAGAATGACGTACTCCGCGTCTTCGTAGTCCGGGCCGAGCAGCGAGCGACCGTTGCTGAGAAGCCGAATCATCTTCGATTCGACACGCCCCTCCGCTCTGCGCATCAACTCCTGGAGCATTTGCCACGTGGTTCCTTCGGGAGATTCAGCCTTTGCGTCGACAGAAAGCGTGTCGCCACTGTGCACGACAGCGCTCGGAACGCACTCAACAATCTCGACTTCCTCGTCGTCAAACTGTTCGGCGTTGAATCCGTGGCTGATGAGTTTGCGGGCGACCTCTTCGGCGACCTCAGGATCCTCAAAATCGAAGTTCTGCTCGTCCGTCAGGAATGCGGACAGCGCTTTGACGTGTTCAGGCGCGCCACTCCCGAAAATCGAATTCCAGAGACTTTCATCGAACGAGTAAAGGTACCAGTTGGTCGACATTATCGTGTTCTCCCGGCCAGGTCCCGATTGGAACCCGTTCAGCGCCGCAGTCTATCGAGTGACGCTCGGGGGCGCCATCCGCGCAGCAGATGTCGTCGTTCCGGGACGCGTCAATCCGGTAGTAAGACAGAGATAAGGGGGCGTGAGAGAAGGTCTTCAGACGTCGCGATTTCGTCGTTTGGGCGAACGCTCGTGATGTCGCGGTGTAACCTTGAAGCGCGACGCGAGTCGGAACTTCAAATCGCTTCACCACAGGCGGGGCAGCGCGGCGTGTCGAGTCCTCTCAGAATTTCGCGGCACTTGCGGCAACGCGTCTCTAGGACGTCAGCGGCGCCCGACAGCCGGTGAATCGCGGCGTACAGGAGGATCGCGATCGCGGCCCCGATGAACGCGTCCAGATACACGGCCGAATCTTCGAGTCCCATCGCGCCCAGCGCCGCGCCGCTGAATTCCGAGCTCGTGCCACTGATGAACGTCGGATGACCGCCGGATTGCGGCGTGGCCGGGGCGTCGTTCCAGAGCGTCCAGTAGTAGCCTGAAAACGGCCAGCAGAGCAGCAGCGTTCCAACGACGCTCAGCAGGATACACTGAAGATTCGAGGGCCGGTGTCGCATCAGATCGTCTCGCCGCATTCAGGGCAACGGGGCGCCTGTAATCCCATCAGGATATGTCGACATTTGCGGCATCGGCAGAAGGGATCCTCCGATTCGATGCCGCCATATCGCCGTGACAACCATGCGAACGTGATGACCGCGACAAGGGCCGCCGGAAGAATCGTCGGAATCGTGTGCACGAGATCCGATTGCCAGAGCGGCGCCAGGGTTGGAGACGCCCCGGTGTTTCGTCGAATCCACTCCTGTCCGCGCGAGGCGACGATCGTTCGACACGACTCCCGGGTCCAGACGCTACTCGTTGGCGAGAGTGTGCTGAGCCCCTTGCCCGAGCGAAGCGTCACGCGCCAGTGCCAGCCGGCGTAGACGGAGTGGAATGTCATGGCCAGGAGGAGCGCGACCAGTGACCGCGCCAATGCGGGCATGACACGTCTGGCCGGGCGATTCAGATCATCGCGCGAATATTTCTCAGGATGATCCATGGGAACGCGCTCCGGATTTCCCCGTGTGCCCTCACGCGATTGTATGCGCGAACGACCGAGAGTATCCCGGGCGCTTCTTTTGAATGCGATCGATGAATCGCGGGGCGATGATTGCGTCAAACACGCGCACAATTCGTTGACTCGCGGATCGCCCGTATCTACGATCGATACTTGTGACGACTGCAACTGTTTCAGGAACAGTCACGATGGCGAGCCGCCATACGCCTCAGGGATTGGAAGGTCATTAGATGAAACACGGAATGAAACTGACGTTGGCCGCCACGATTCTGGCGGTCTGGGCCGCGACCAGCGCCTCCGCGCAGACGCTTGTCTGGTCAGAGGAGTTTGATGGGCCCGCCATCGACTCATCCACATGGACGTTCAACACCGGCGGGAGCGGATTCGGGAACGGTGAACTTCAGTACTACACGGCCCGCCCGGAAAACGCGCGCATCGAAGACGGCAGCCTGATCATCGAAGCGCTCCGAGAGAATTACCTCGGCGGCAAGGCCTTCACGTCGTCGCGACTCGTCACGAACGGACGATTCTCCTTCAAGTACGGAACGATCGAAGCGCGCGTCAAACTTCCCGACGTCGACTATGGCATGTGGCCCGCCCTGTGGATCATGGGCAACTCCTTCGGCGCCCTCAACTGGCCCGCGTGCGGCGAAGTCGACATCCTGGAGTTCGGGCGACTCGACGGCTACCAGGCGGGCGTTGTAAATCGGCGTGTCTCGTCCGCGGCCCACTGGGAACTCGCCGACGACCATACCTACACGACGGAGTTCATCGACATGCCGTCGCCGATGCACCTGGACTATCACCTGTTCAGGCTGGAATGGACGCCGACGCTGATCCAGATGTCTGTCGACAACATTCCCTACTATTCACTCGATATCAGTGATCCCGTGAACAACGATGTCGAGGAGTTCCACGAGCCGATGTTCCTGCTGACCAACGTCGCCGTCGGCGGCTGGAATTTCATTGAGATCACGGATCCGAATGCGATCACGGCGCAGTTCCCGGGTCGCATGTACATCGACTACATCCGCCTGTACGACAACGGTGACACCGAACTGCACTATGGCGATGATAATCAGGAGACGGGGGACTTCGGCGTCTTCACGGAAACGACGCCCGTGAACAACAGTCTGGCCTATACGGTCGACGCGGATCTCTATATCTGGAACAACCTGACGGAACTGGCGGCCGACCCGTTCGAAGGCGCCGAAGGCTGGCACTTCACGGCGGCGCCGGGCGCCTGGTGGGGCATGGGCGTGCTGTCCAGCCAGTTCGATCGAAACATGAAGAACTACAACGACGGCCACATGCGCTTCCAGATGAAGACGACATCGACCGCGCCGTTCAAGGTGGGAATCAAGAGTTCGACGTCGGGCGAAAGCTGGGTACCGTTCAACGACGAGCGAAGCTACGGTCTCGTTCGCGATGGCGCCTGGCACGAGGTCGTGATTCCGCTGAACGCCTTCCTCAACTGCGATTTCAATACTGTTTCGCAGATTTTCATGATCGCGGCCGATCCCTCCGGGGCGCCGTTTGAATTCTCGATCGACAACATGTACTGGACACCCAGCGTGGCCCGGCCCACGCCGGAGAACGGGAACTTCGGAATCCTGACTGAGGATCCGGCGCACAAGACGGCGGGTGAGTATCAGCTCGGCGTCGATGGCGAAGTTTACGTCTGGGAGCACACGCTCGTTGAAGGGACGCAGGATCCGTACGAAGGATCGTCGAGCCTGTCGTACCAGTCCGCGCCGGGGCTCACGTGGTTCGGCGCCGCTTTCACACCGACCATCAAGTACAACCTCTCCGCCTTCCGCTACCCGGAAAGCAAACTGCACTTCGCGATGAAGACCACATCGACGGCGGCCTTCCGCGTCGGCATGCGCAGCGGCAACGTGGACGATATCGGGCAGAAGTGGATCAACTTCAATAACGGCGCCGATCCCTATGGCTTCGTACGCGACGGCGCGTGGCATGTCGTCGAGATTCCGATGACGCAGTTCCTCGACTCGGTCGATCTGACGGAAGTCAGTATCCTCTTCCAGCTGCTTGGCGTGGATGGACCGATCACGAATATCGAATTCGACGACGTCTGCCTGCTCAACGGCGGGACCGCCGTATCGCCCAACGCCGGCAATCCCGTGGCCGACGCCGGCGCGGACCTCGTCGTGATCCTGCCGACCAGCAGCGTCGTGATTGACGGCTCCAACAGCCAGGATGACGGCGTGATCACGAGCGTCTCGTGGCAGCAGATCAGTGGACCTTCGACGGCGGGACTGAGCGGTGAGGACACGCTGATCCTGACGGCCTCCAATCTCGTCGAGGGTGTTTACAAGTTCCGGCTGACAGTGACGGACGACGAATCGCTCGTCGGGATTGATGACGTCTTCGTGACGGTCGCAACGCCGGAGCCGAAGGCGAACGCCGGACCGGATCAGGCGATTGAGCTGCCCACGCAGAACAGCGTGACGCTTGCGGGCTCGGGTTCCGACGCCGACGGTGTGATCGCGTCTTATCTCTGGACGCAGGTGAGCGGACCGACGACGGCGGATCT